>Ga0299906_10000072_pt1 | contig 89674 bp, 93 predicted proteins | sample RVTome_14_FD_200259 | JGI IMG/M metagenome (GOLD analysis project Ga0299906, IMG submission 200259) | Soil microbial communities from uranium-contaminated site in the Upper Colorado River Basin, Wyoming, United States - RVT145D125 (version 2) ...
CGGCCGTCACACGCCGTTCTTCAACGGCTACCGCCCGCAGTTCTACTTCCGGACGACGGACGTGACGGGCTCCTCGACGTTGCCCGAGGGCACGGAGATGGTGATGCCGGGCGACAACGTGAACCTGACGGTGGAGCTGATCGCGCCGATCGCGATGGAGAAGGGGGTGCGCTTCGCCATCCGCGAGGGCGGGCGCACGGTGGGCGCCGGCACCGTCACCGACATCGTCCAGTGAAGCGATCGCCGCAGGACGAGGCAAGAACAGGGGCAAGGCAAGAGGATACATGATGGTCAACGAGAAGATTCGCATCCGGCTCAAGGCCTTCGACTACCGCATCCTGGACACGTCGACGAACGAGATCGTCGATACCGCTCGACGTACCGGAGCGCGGGTGGTGGGTCCGATTCCCTTGCCCACCCACATCTCTCGCTACACCGTGAACCGCTCGCCGCACGTCGACAAGAAGTCGCGCGAGCAGTTCGAGATCCGCACCCACAAGCGGCTTCTCGACATCTACGAGCCCACGAGCCAGACCGTCGACGCGCTGATGAAGCTCGAGTTGCCGGCGGGCGTGGACGTCGAGATCAAGCTTTAGAGACGACGCTGGAGAGGAGTGACCCGAATGAAAGGCATCCTCGGCAAGAAGCTAGGAATGACCCAGATCTTCGCGGAAGACGGGCGGATCGTTCCGGTGACGGTGGTCCAGGCGGGGCCGTGCTTCGTGGTGCAGCGCAAGACCGCCGATACGGACGGCTACGACGCGGTGCAGCTCTCCCTGGTCGAAGAGCGGGCGCCGAAGAAGGTCAGCCAGCCCCTGCAGGGCCATTTCGACAAGGCCGGCGTGGCGCCGTCGCGGCGGCTCGTGGAGATCCGCGTCGAAGAGGGCGACCCGGCGCAGGCGGGCGACCAGGTCAAGGCCTCGATCTTCCAGAAAGACGACTACGTCGACGTCATCGGCACCTCGAAGGGCAAGGGGTTCCAGGGCGTCGTCAAGCGCCACGGGTTCGCCGGCGGCCGCGCCACCCACGGCTCGATGTTCCACCGCCGCCCGGGCTCGATCGGCTCGTCGGCATATCCGTCGCGGGTCTTTCCGGGCCAGCGGCTGCCGGGCCGCATGGGCGGCAAGCGGATCACGGTGAAGAACCTCCAGATCGTGGAGATCGACGCGGACGAGAACCTCATCTACCTGAAGGGCGCGGTGCCGGGGCCCCGCAACAGCTTCGTCGCCCTTCGCGAAGCGAAACGAGGATGACGGCGCCACGCCGAGCCCGGGTGAGGACGCACGATGAAGATCACAGTCAAGAACCTCGCGAACGAGGACCTCAGGGAGATCGACCTGCCGCCCGAGGTCTTCGAGTATCCGTTCAAGGAGCACCTCGTCCACACGGCGGTGCGCTCGTGCCAGGCGGCGGTGCGCCGCGGCACGCACAAGACCAAGACCCGCGGCGAGGTCGCGGGCTCCGGCCGCAAGCTGTGGCGCCAGAAGGGCACCGGTCGCTCCCGCGTGGGCGACGCCCGCAGCCCCACGCGGCGCAAGGGCGGCACCGTGCACGGGCCGCAGCCGCGCTCTTACGCGCTCGGCCTCTCGGTGCGCGAGAAGAAGAACGCCCTGAAGTCGGTGCTCTCGCGCAAGCTCGCCGAGGAGGGCATCCTGGTCCTCGACAGCCTCGAGCTCGAGAGCCACAAGACGGCGGCGCTCAAGGCCGCCCTGACCGGGCTCGGCATCGGCCGCAAGGCCCTCCTGGTCGACGCCCGCTCCAACGACAACCTGCTCCTCGCGGCGCGCAACAACCCGCGTCTGAAAACGGTCGACCCGCGCGCGGTGAACGTCTACGACGTGATCGACCGCGATCACGTCGTGCTCACCGAGGCGGCGCTCGCGGCCCTGGTGGAGGTGCTGGCATGAGAATCGAGGACGTCATCCGCCGGCCGCTGCTGACCGAGAAATCGACCGTGCAACGCGAAAGCGTGGGCATCTACGCCTTCGAGGTGGCGACGGGGGCCAACAAAGTCCAGGTGCGCCGCGCCGTCGAGAGCCACTTCAAGGTCAAGGTGGCCGAGGTGCGCATCGCCAACGTGCACGGCAAGATCCGCCGCCAGGGCCGCTACTTCGGCAAGCGCCCCGATTGGAAGAAGGCCTACGTGCGCCTGGCCGCGGGCGAGAAACCGATCGAGTTCTTCGAGGGGACCTGATCCATGGGCATCAAGACGTACCGACCGACCAGTCCCGGAATCCGCTTCAAGACCTCGCCGACGTTCGACGAGCTCTCCGCCACGGGGAAGAAGCCCGAGAAGTCGCTCACCAAGGGCAAGAAGAGCACGGGCGGCCGCAACAACCAGGGCGAGATCACGATCTGGTGGCGCGGCGGAGGTCACAAGCGGCGTTACCGCACCATCGATTTCAAGCGCCACGACAAGGCCAGCGTGCCGGCGAAGGTGGCGGCGATCGAGTATGATCCGAACCGCTCGGCGCGGATCGCCCTGCTCCACTACGCCGACGGCGAGAAGCGCTACATCCTGTGGCCCGAAAAGCTCGCCGAGGGCGCGACGGTGACCGCGGGGGCCAATGCCGACATCAACCCGGGCAACGCCCTGCCGCTGCGCTCGATCCCCCTCGGCACCCTCGTCCACAACCTCGAGCTCAGGATCGGCAAGGGCGGCCAGCTCGTGCGCTCGGCCGGCGTCGCCGCCCAGCTCATGGCCAAGGACGGCGACTACGCCCAGGTCAAGCTGCCCTCGGGAGAGGTGCGGCGCGTCCACCTCGATTGCTGGGCCACGGTGGGCCAGGTCGGCAACGCCGACCACGAGATCCAGAAGATCGGCAAGGCCGGCCGCAAGCGCTGGCTCGGCCGCCGGCCGCACAACCGCGGCGTCACCATGAATCCGGTCGACCATCCGATGGGCGGCGGCGAGGGCCGCTCCTCCGGCGGGCGTCATCCCTGTACCCCGTGGGGCGTGCCCACCAAGGGCTACCGGACGCGCAACAACAAGCGCACCGACCGCATGATCGTGCGGCGGCGTTACCAGAAGTAGGGAGAGGTCGATGGCGAGGTCGATCAAGAAAGGTCCGTTCGTAGACGAGCACGTGCTGGCGAAGATCGCGGCGATGAACGAGGGCGGTCAGAAGCGGGTCGTCAAGACCTGGTCGCGGCGCTCCACGGTGACCCCCGACATGGTCGGGCACACGCTGGCGGTGCACAACGGCACCAAGTTCATCCCGGTCTACGTCTCGGAGAACATGGTGGGCCACAAGCTGGGCGAGTTCGCGATGACCCGCACCTTCCGCGGCCACTCCGGCGGCAAGAAGGAACGGGTGGCCGGGCCGCGGCGCTAGCGCGATGGAACACGGAGAGCGAGCGATGGAATACGTAGCACGGCTGCGCCACCTGCAATCTTCGCCGCAGAAGGTCCGCCTGGTGGCGGACCTGATCCGCGGCAAGGCCGTCGAGGACGCGTCGCGGATCCTCCGGCACACCAAGAAGCGCGCCGCACGGCCGCTCGAGAAGCTCCTGAAGTCGGCGATCGCCAACGCCGAGAACCGCAACGACGCGGTCGACGTGGACGAGCTCTTCGTGAAGGAGATCTTCGTCGACGGCGGGCCGGTCCTGAAACGGGTGTGGTTCACCACCATGGGCCGCGCTTTCCGCAAGCTCAAACGCCGCAGCCACGTGACCATGAAGCTCGAGGCGCGCGGCGGCGAGGACGGCGAAGCCGCCGCCGAGGAAGGGAGATCGTAGTGGGTCAGAAGACGCATCCGTACGGCTTTCGCCTGTCCTACAACAAGACCTGGCATTCGCGCTGGTACGCCGCGGGCGACTACGCCTCGACCCTGCACCAGGACCTGCGCCTGCGGCGGCGGCTCAAGGACCGGCTCTCGCACGCCGGGGTCTCGGAGGTCGACATCGAGCGCGCCGCCGACCGGCTGCGGGTGACGATCTACACCTCGCGCCCCGGCATCATCATCGGCCGCAAGGGCGCCGAGGTCGACAAGCTGCGCGACGAGCTGCGCAAGTTCACCGGCCGCGAGGTCCACATCAACATCCAGGAGATCCAGCGCCCCGAGCTCGACGCGCAGCTCGTGGCGCAGTCGATCGCCGGCCAGCTCGTGCGCCGGGTCTCGTTCCGCCGGGCGATGAAGAAAGCCATGGAATCGGCCTTCCGTTTCGGGGCCAAAGGTGTCAAGATCATGGTTTCCGGCCGCCTCGGCGGCGCCGAGATCGCGCGCACGGAGTGGTACCAGGAAGGACGCCTGCCGCTGCACACCCTGAAAGCGGACATCGATTACGGCCTGGCCGAGGCCCAGACGACCTACGGCGTGATCGGCGTCAAGGTGTGGGTCTACAAGGGAGACCTGCTCAAGGAACGGGCCCGCCGCGCGGGCGCCTAGACCTGGACGGAGTCATTCATCATGTTGATGCCCAAGAAGGTCAAGTACCGCAAGCACCACCGCGGGCGCATGACGGGGCGCGCCAAGGGCGGCGACACCGTGTGCTTCGGCGACTACGGTCTGCAGGCGCTCGAGCCGGGCTGGCTCACGGCGCGGCAGATCGAGGCGGCCCGGATCGCCATCAGCCGCCGGATCAAGCGCGGCGGCAAGGTGTGGATCCGCGTCTTCCCCGACAAGCCGGTCACCAAGAAGCCGCTCGAGACCCGGATGGGCAAGGGCAAGGGCAATCCCGAGGAATGGGTGGCCGTGGTGCGTCCGGGGCGGGTGCTCTACGAGCTCGAAGGCGTCAGCTCCGAGCTGGCGCAGCAGGCGATGCGCCTGGCGGCGCACAAGCTCTCCGTCAAGACCCGATTCGTCATGCGCCACGGAGCGCACGGCTAGAGGAGGCGAGGCGATGTTGAAGGCAGCGGACCTGCGCGAGCTGGATCGCGACGAGCTCTTGGAGCGCGAGCGCGAGCTCTCCCAGCAGCTCTTCGCCCTGCGCCTCCAGAAGGTCACCGGGCAGCTCGAGAGCCCGGCGAAAGTGCAACAGACCAAGCGGGACCTGGCGCGGGTGCTGACCGTCCTGCGCGACAAGAAGGCTTCGTGAAAGAGGGCGAGATGGCAGACCAAACGGACAAGACCCCCGCGGCGGCGCAGGAACGGGGACGGCGCCAGGTCCTGACCGGGACCGTGGTGTCGGACAAGATGGACAAGACGGTCGTCGTGAAGGTCGAGCGCACGGTGGTGCACCGGCTCTACCAGCGCTACATGAAGCGCACCTCGAAGTTCACGGCGCACGACGAGAAGAACGAATGTCGCCTGGGCGATCGCGTGACGATCGTTCAGAGCCGGCCGCTTTCCAAGCGCAAGCGCTGGCGCGTGGGCGAGATCGTGGAGCGTGCCAAGTAGCCCGGCGCGGGAAGAGGTGTGAGCGATGATCCAGATGGGAACCATCCTCGACGTGGCCGACAACTCGGGCGCCAAGAAGATCGCCTGTATCCAGCTCCTCGGCGGCTCGTCGGGCAAGTACGGCGCCTTGGGCGACGTCATCACCGCCTCGGTGAAGGAGGCGCTGCCCGACGGCACGGTCAAGAAGGGGCAGGTGGTCAAGGCGGTCATCGTCCGGACCCGCCGCGCCCAGCGCCGGCAGGACGGCAGCTACATCCGGTTCGACACCAACTCCGCGGTGCTGATCGACGCCCAGCGCGAGCCGATCGGCACGCGCGTCTTCGGTCCGATCGCCCGTGAGCTGCGCGAGAAGCGGTTCATGAAGATCGTTTCGCTGGCTCCGGAGGTCCTTTAAGTGCAGAAGCTCAAGATCAAGAAGAACGACCAGGTGGTGGTCATCGCCGGCCGGGACAAGAACGCGCGCGGCAAGGTGCTGCGCGTCATCCCGGCCACCGGCAAGGCCATCGTCGAGCGCGTCAACCTGGTCAAGAAACACACCAAGCCCAACCCGCAGAAGCAGATCCAGGGCGGCATCCTCGAGCGTGAGGCGCCGATCCGGCTCTCCAACCTCAAGGTGATCTGCCCGGAGTGCGGCGAGCCGGCGCGGATGGGCTGGAAGCGTCTCGAAGACGGACGCGGCGTGCGCGTTTGCAAGCAGTGCGGCGCCACGGCCGCCTAGCTCGCAGGCGGGATCGAAGAAGAGGCGGTTCAGCAATGGCAAAGAAGAAGAAAGCCGAGACCGAGGCGGCAAGCACGGCAAGCACGGCAAGCCCCGGCAGCGGACGGGCGAAGCAGGGCAACGGCTACGTGCCGCGCCTGCAGCAGCGTTACCGCGAGGAGATCGTGCCCAAGCTCCGCAAGGAGTTCGGCATCGAGAACGTGATGGCGGTGCCCAGGATCGAGAAGGTCTCGATCAACATCGGTCTGGGCGAGGCGAGCCGCAACTACAAGCTGCTCGAGACCGCCCAGCAGGAGCTGGCGGCGATCGCCGGCCAGGCCGCCACCATCACCCGGGCCAAGAAGTCGATCGCCGCCTTCAAGCTGCGCGAGGGCATGCCGATCGGCTGCCGGGTGACGCTGCGGGGCGAGCGGATGTGGGATTTCCTCGACCGGCTGATCTCCATGGCGCTGCCGCGGGTGCGCGACTTCCGCGGCGTGCCCAACCGCAGCTTCGACGGCCGCGGCAACTTCACCCTCGGCATCCGCGAGCACGTGATCTTCCCCGAGGTCGACACCAACCGGGTCGACTTCCCGAAGGGTCTGAACGTCACCATCATCACCACCAGCGACAACGACGAGCAGGCCCGTTTCCTGCTCCGCGAGCTCGGCATGCCGTTCGCCCGCCCCGGCTCCCGCTAGGCTCGACGACGGAGGTTCCTCGTGGCAACGAAAGCGAAAATCGCCAAGACCGAGAGAAAACCCAAGTTCGCGGTGCGCCAGCGCAACCGCTGCAAGGTGTGCGGCCGTCCGCGCAGCTTCCTGCGCAAGTTCGGGTTGTGCCGCATCTGTTTTCGCCAGCTCGCGCTCCAGGGCTACCTGCCCGGCGTGATCAAGGCGAGCTGGTAGGAGTGACCAACCGATGAGCATGACCGATCCGATCGCGGATCTCCTGACGCGGATTCGCAACGCGCTGATGGCCAAGCACGACCGCCTCGACGTGCCCACCTCGAAGCTCAAGACGAGCGTCTGCGCCCTCTTGAAGCGGGAGGGCTACATCGACGATTTCGAGATCGTCGAGAGCCGGCCCGTCGACCAGCTCCGCATCTACCTGCGCTACAGCGAGGAGGGCGTGCCCGCCATCCGCCGCCTGCAGCGGGTGTCGCGGCCCGGGCGCCGGGTCTATCGCCGCTCCGACGACATCAAGCCGGTCCTGAACGGGCTCGGGGTGGCGCTGGTGTCGACCTCCGGGGGCCTGGTGACCGACCGCGAGGCGCGCGAGCGGCGCGTCGGCGGCGAGGTGTTGTGCGAGATCTGGTGAGCGAGGCCGTGGTGGAGACAAGACGATGTCGCGAATAGGCAAACAACCGATCCCGATCCCCGAGGGGGCCATCATCAAGGTCGAGGGCGGATACTTCGTGGCCGAGGGCCCCAAGGGCAAGGTCACGGAGCGGCTCTTCCCGGAGTGCCCGGTGGCGGTCGAGGACGGCGTCATCCAGGTCACCCGCACCCACGACGCCGGTCCGGTCCGCGCCAAGCACGGCCTGGTCCGGGCGTTGCTGGCCAATGCCGTCCGCGGCGTCACCTCCGGCTTCACCAAGGAGCTGGAGATCGTCGGCGTGGGCTACCGCGGCGAGGTCAAGGGCAAGGAAGCGCACTTCGCCCTCGGGTTCTCGCACCCCGTGGTCTACCCGATCCCCGAAGGCATCACGATGGAGATCGACAAGTCCAACAAGGTCTCGATCCACGGCGCCGACCGGCAAAAGGTCGGCCAGGTGGCGGCGGAGATCCGCGGCCTGCGGCCCCCCGATCCCTACAAGGCGAAGGGCATTCGCTACGCGGGCGAGACGATCCGCCGCAAGGTGGGCAAGGCCGGCGCCCGTTGAGGCCCTCCAGGAGTCAGCGCAGATGAGAAGCTCACACGCCAGGAAGATCAAAGCCAAGCGTCATCGCCTGGCGCGGGCGCACCGCCGGGTGCGCAACCGCATCCAGGGCACGCCCGAGCGGCCGCGCCTGTCGGTCTACAAGAGCCTGCGCTACGTCTACGCGCAGGTGATCGACGACTTGAATGGCCGCACCCTGGCTCAGGCCAACTCCGCCGAAGCCGACGTGCGCTCCGGCCTCGCCGCCTCGCCGGCGAGCGTCGAGGCGGCGCGCGCGGTGGGGCAGGCGGTGGCGCAGCGAGCCCGCGACCAGGGCGTCGAGAGCGTGGTCTTCGACCGCGGCGGCTACGTCTACCACGGCAGGGTGAAGGCCCTGGCCGACGCCGCGCGCGAGAAGGGTCTGAAATTCTAGGTCCCCGCGGGCACGTCCCCGGGGCAGGATCGCAGTGAAGGAGCAGCACGGTGGCCAGAGATTTCGAACGCGAGCCCGAATTCATCGAGCAGGTGGTCCACATCAACCGCGTGACCAAGGTGGTCAAGGGCGGCAAGAACTTTTCCTTCTCCGCCCTGGTGGTCATCGGCGACGGTCAGGGCCGGGTGGGCTACGGCGCCGGCAAGGCCAAGGAAGTCCCGACGGCGATCCGCAAGGGCATCGAGAACGCCAAGAAGAACCTGATCGAGGTCCCCCTCGAGGGGGGCACCATCCCGCACCAGGTCGTCGGCGTCTTCAGCGCCGGCCGCGTGTTGCTCAAGCCGGCGTCCCCGGGCACGGGAGTGATCGCCGGCGGCCCGGTACGGGCCGTCGTCGAGTGCGCCGGCATCCAGGACATCCTCACCAAGTCGCTCGGCTCGACCAATCCCCAGAACGTCATCAAGGCCACCTTCGACGGTCTGAACCGGCTGCGCACCGAGGCCACCGTACGGCGGCTGCGGGGGCTGGCTCCGCTGGCCGCCGCGGATGCCGTCGAGCCGGCCGGGGCGTCGGCGGCCGAGGCCGCGGCGAGCGCCTGAGCCGGAGGCTCATGAGACAGTACGACGAGGACGTGACAAGCGATGGCCAAGAAGAAGACTGAGAAGACGATTCAGATCGAGCAGGTGAAGAGCCCCATCGGCTTTCCCCGCAATCAGCGCGAGGTGCTCAGGAGCCTCGGCCTGCGGCGCATCCGGCACGTCGTCGTGCGCCAGGACACGCCCGCGGTGCGCGGCATGGTACGCAAGATCCCCCATCTCGTCCGCATCGTCGAGGAGGCGTCATGAAGCTGCACGAGCTCTCGCCGGCGCCCGGGTCGGTCCACAAGAAGAAGCGCCTCGGCCGCGGCCCGGGCTCCGGCACGGGCAAGACCGCGGGGCGGGGCCACAAGGGCCAGCGCTCGCGCTCCGGCTATTCGCAGCGCCCGGGCTTCGAAGGCGGCCAGATGCCGCTCATCCGGCGCGTTCCCAAGCGCGGATTCACCAACGTCTTCCGCACCGAGTACTCCGTGGTCAACGTCGGACAGCTCGCCGAGCTCGAAGGCGAGGTCACGCCCGAGGTCCTGCTCGCGAAGGGTCTCGTGCGGCGCGGCAGGCGGGTGAAGGTCCTCGGCGAGGGCGAGCTCAAGGCGGCCCTCAAGGTCAAGGCGCACCGGTTCAGCCGCGCCGCCCGCGAGAAGATCGAGGCGGCCGGCGGCATCTGCGAGGAGCTGGGCTCGTGATCGACAGTTTCCGCAACGTCTTCGCGATCCCGGACCTGCGCAAGCGGCTGTTCTTCACGTTCGCGCTCCTCGCCGTCTACCGGGTGGGTTGCAACATCCCCACCCCCGGCGTCGACATCCAGGTCCTCGTCGAGCTCATGAGCCAGATGCGCGGGTCGATGCTCGGCTTCCTCAACGTCTTCACCGGCGGCGCCATCGAGCGGGCGGCGATCTTCGCCCTGGGCATCATGCCCTACATCACGGCGTCGATCATCCTGCAGCTCCTGACCGTCGTGGTGCCCTACCTGGAGAAGCTGTCGAAGGAGGGCGAGCTCGGGCGCCGCAAGATCACGCAGTACACGCGCTACGGCACGCTGCTGGTCTCGATCATCCAGTCCTCCGGCATCTCCTTCGCCGTCGAGAGCACCCAGGCCTCCGGCGGGGCGCCGCTGGTGCCCAATCCGGGCTGGGGATTCCGGCTGATGACGATCCTGACCCTGACCACCGGCTGCGCCTTCGTGATGTGGCTCGGCGAGCAGATCTCCGAGCGCGGCATCGGCAACGGCATCTCGCTGATCATCTTCGCCGGCATCGTGATCGGCCTGCCGAGCGCCATCGCCGACACCTTCGTCCAGATGCAGACCGGCGCCCTGCACCCGGTGGGCGTGGCCATCCTGGTGGTCTTCATGGTGCTGGTGACCGGCTTCATCGTCTACATGGAGCGCTCGCAGCGCCGCATCCCGGTGCAATACGCCAAGCGGGTGGTGGGCCGCCGGGTCTACGGCGGCCAGAGCACCTACCTGCCGCTGCGGGTCAACACCGGCGGCGTCATCCCGGTGATCTTCGCCAGCTCGGTGGTGGTCGTGCCGTCGACCGTGGCGGGGCTGATCCAGGTCGAATGGGTGCAACGGATCGCCGACGCCATCAGCTTCGGCCAGCCGATCTACTACACCATCTACTTCGCCGCGATCGTCTTCTTCTCGTACTTCTACGTCTCGATCATCTTCAACCCGCAGGACACGGCGGAGAACATGCGCAAGTACGGGGGCTTCATCCCCGGCATCCGCTCCGGCCGCCGGACGGCGGAGTACATCGACCGGATCCTGACGCGGCTGACGCTGATCGGCGCCATCTACCTGGCGGCGGTGTCGATCCTGCCGGAGCTGCTGCTCTTCGGCTTCAAGGCCGAGGGCCTGCCGTTCGTCGGCGCCGCCGTCGACGACGCCTTGCCCGACTGGATCACCAACGGCCTCGGCATCAACTTCTACTTCGGCGGCACCTCGCTGCTGATCGTCGTCGGCGTCGCCATGGACTTCGTCCAGCAGGTGGAGAGCCAGCTCGTGATGCGCAACTACGACGGCTTCCTGAAGAAGGGGAGGATCCGCGGCCGCCGTGGATGAGACGCCGATGTCCGGCCATCGCATCGTCTTCCTCGGGCCGCCGAGCTCCGGCAAGGGCACCCAGGCGGCGCGGCTCGCCGAGAAGCTGGGCATCCCGGCGATCTCGACCGGCGACATGCTGCGCGCCGCCGTGGCCTCGGGATCGCGGCTCGGCGCCCGGGTCAAGGACGTGCTGGCGAGCGGCCGGCTGGTGGACGACGAGCTGATGGCGGAAGTGATTCGCGACCGCCTCGCCGTCGACGACGCGGCTGCCGGCTTCCTGCTCGACGGCTATCCCCGCACCCTGCCGCAAGTGGCGACGCTGGATCAGATCCTCGACGAGCGCGGCGACGAGCTCGACCACGTGGTGCTGATCGACGCGCCGACCGACGTGCTCGTGGAGCGCGCGACGGGGCGCGGCCGCGAGGACGACCGCGCCGAGGTGATCCGCCAGCGGCTCGACGTCTACCGGCGGCAGACCGCGCCGCTCGTCGACGTCTACGCCGGCCGCGCCCTGCTGCGGCGCATCGACGGCGACCGTCCGATCGAGGAGGTCGAGCGCGAGATCCTGGCCGTCGTGGGCGCTGCCGTGACCGCGAGTGGCCGCGTGACTTCGAGATGAAACAGAGGTAGGATGGTGGTTTTGAAGACGCCCGGAGAGCTCGATTTGATGGACGACGCCAACCGCATCGTCCACCGGGTGCTCGACGGCATCGCGGAGCGGATCGGTCCGGGCGTGACGACCGGAGAGCTCGACCGCTGGGCCGAGGCGACGATTCGCGCCGCCGGCGGCGTGCCGGCTTTCCTCAACTACAAAGGCTTCCCGGCGACCCTATGTACGGCTTTGAACGACGTCATCGTCCACGGCATCCCCGACGAGCGGCCGCTCGCGTCCGGCGACATCGTGGGCATCGACTGCGGCGTGCTGTACAAGGGGTACTATGGCGATGCGGCCCGGACCTATGCCGTCGGCGAGGTCGACGGGGAAACGGCCCGGCTGCTGCGCGTCACGCAGGAGGCGCTCGACCTGGCGGTCGAGTGCATGCGGCCCGGGGGCCGACTGCGCGACATCGGCCGGGCCATCGAGGCGCACGTGACCAGGTACGGCTTCTCGGTGGTCAAGGAGTTCGTCGGCCACGGCGTGGGGACCTCGCTCCACGAGGAGCCCCAGGTGCCGAACTTCGGCGACTCCTCGAAGCGGCTGCGGCTCAAGCCCGGCCTGGTGCTGGCCATCGAGCCGATGATCAACGCCGGCAGCGAGTCCGTGGAGATGGACGCCGACGGTTGGACGGCGCGCACGCAGGACGGCAAGCTCTCGGCGCACTTCGAGTACTCGGTGGCGGTGACGCCGCGGGGCCCGCGGATCCTGGGCCGCGACCGCACTTACCTGGCCGACCTGGAGCTCGGCCAGACAGCGATGAAACAGGCCGTAGCCGTTTAGCGGCAGGCCAGAGAGAAGACCGGCGAGAAAGAGAAGAAGGCAGCGACTGCGAGAGGGCGAGATCTTGGCCAAGGAAGAGGCGATCGAGGTCGAAGCGACGGTCAGGGAGACGTTGCCGAACGCGATGTTCCGCGTCGTGCTCGACACCGGCCACGAGGTGCTGGCGCACATTTCCGGCAAGATGCGCAAGTACTTCATTCGCATCCTGCCGGGAGATCGGGTGCGAGTGGAGCTCTCGCCCTACGACCTGAGCCGGGGCCGCATCACCTATCGACTGAAGTAACGAGGTAGCGAAGATGAAAGTCCGTGCATCCGTCAAGCGAATCTGTTCCAAGTGCAAGGTGATCCGCCGCCACGGCGTGGTGCGGGTGATCTGCGAGAACCCCAAGCACAAGCAGCGCCAGGGTTGATCTCGGGAATCCGAGGAACAAGCCGCTTTCGAGGAACAAAACAATGGCGAGAATCGCTGGAATCGACTTACCGGCCAACAAGCAGATCTGGATCGGGCTGACCTACATCCACGGCATCGGCCGCGCCACGGCGTACAAGATCCTCGGCAAGGCCGAGGTGGCCGACGACGTCAAGGTCAAGGACCTGACGGAGGAGGATGCGCGCCGGATCCGCAAGGTCATCCAGGACGAGATCCGGGTGGAGGGCGATCTGCGCAAAGAGGTGTCGCAGAACGTCCGCCGCCTGATGGAGATCGGCTGCTATCGGGGCGTGCGCCACCGGCGCAACCTGCCCACCCGCGGCCAGCGTACCCACACCAACGCCCGGACCCGCAAGGGGCCGAAGCGGATGACCGTCGCCGGCAAGAAGAAGGCGAAGAAATAACCGGGAGCGTCGCGGACGGCGGAGCCCGTCAGCCCCGAAAGAATTGCGAGGACTCGAGCCATGGCCAAGGCTGGAAAAAAAGAGAAGAAGGTCAAGAAGAAGGAAAAGCGCGTGGTGCCCCACGCGCTGGCCCACATCAAGGCGACGTTCAACAACACGATGATCTCGATCACCGATCCGGAAGGCGGCATCCTGTCGTGGGCCACCGCCGGCAAGGTCGGTTTCAAGGGATCGCGCAAGGGCACGCCGTTCGCGGCCCAGATGGCCGGCCGCGAGGCCGGCAACCTGGCGCGCGACATGGGCGTGCGGACGATCGACGTCATGGTCAAGGGGCCGGGCGGCGGCCGCGAGTCGGCGATCCGCGCCCTGCAAGCCACGGGGCTGACGGTCAAGTCGATCAAGGACGTGACGCCCATCCCCCACAACGGCTGCCGGCCGCGCAAGCGGCGCCGGGTGTAGCACACGGATAGAACCGAAGGAGCAAGACGTTGGCGAGATACACGGGACCCGTTTGCCGGCTCTGCCGCCGCGAACGGATGAAACTTTTCCTCAAGGGCGACCGCTGCTTCAAGGAGAAGTGCGCGATCGAGCGCCGCGCCTACCCGCCCGGCCAGCACGGCCAGCGCCGCGGCCGGCGGATGATGGGCTACGGCATCCAGCTTCGCGAGAAGCAGAAGGTCAAGCGGATCTACGGCGTGCTGGAGCGCCAGTTCCGCAACTACTTCACCAAAGCCGACCGCAAGAAAGGCATCACCGGCGAGAACTTGCTGGTGATGCTCGAAAGGCGGCTCGACAACGTCGCCTACAGCCTGGGCTTCGGCGCCTCGCGCTCGCAGGCCCGGCAGCTCGTACGACACGGGCACGTCCTGGTCGACGGCAAGAAGGTCACGATCCCGTCCGCCCAGGTCAAGGTCGATCAGGTCGTCTCGGTCAAGGAGGCGAGCCGCAAGAACGACCTGGTGCGGGCCAGCGTCGAGACGGCGCGTGGCCGTGGCGTGCCGGATTGGCTCGAGCTCGACCCCGAGAGCTTCAGCGGCCGCGTGCTGAAGCTGCCGACGCGGGAAGAGATCAAGGTCCCGATCCAGGAGCAGCTCATCGTCGAGCTTTACAGCCGTTAGCAGGAAGGAGCTCCCAATGCAGTGGAAGGGTTTTCAGCGCCCCAAGCGCGTGGACATAGAAAAGGAATCGGCGACCCCGATCTTCGCTCGTTTCTCGGCGCAGCCGTTCGAGCGCGGCTTCGCCACGACGATCGGCAACGCCCTGCGGCGTTGCCTGCTCTCGTCGATCGAGGGCGCCGCCGTCACGGCCATCCATATCGAGGGCGTGCTGCACGAGTTCTCCTCGATCCCGGGCGTCGTCGAGGACGTGACCGACATCATCCTCAACCTGCGCCAGGTGCCGATCCGCCTCGACAGCGAGGAGGCCAAGTTCCTGAGCCTCGACGTCAAGGGACCGGGCACGGTGAGGGCCGGCGACCTGACCGGCGATCCGGCGATCGAGATCTGCGATCCCGACCTGCCGATCGCCACCTTGAACGAAGAGGCGCACCTGAAGATGCAGGTGCAGATCAGGCTCGGCCGCAGCTACGTGACCGCCGACAAGAACTTCGACGACACCATGGGCATCGGCTGGATCCCGATCGATTCGGTCCACAGCCCGGTGAGGCGCGTGAACTACAAGGTGGAGCCGGCGCGCGTGGGCCGCGCCACGGACTACGAGCGCCTGGTGCTCGAGATCCACACCAACGGCACGCTGCCGCCGGAAGAGACCCTGTCGCTCGCGTCGATGCTGCTGCGCGACCACCTGAGCATCTACACCCACGCCGAGGAGTCGATGCGCGACGAGCTGCCCGTCGGCGGCAGCGAAGAGGTCTCGGGCCTCGACCGCCTGCTGTCCAAGTCGATCGACGAGCTCGACCTCTCGGTGCGCTCGGCCAACTGCCTGAAGAACGCCAACATCAACTACCTGCGGGACCTGGTGCGCAAGACCGAGCGCGAGATGCTGGAGACCAAGAACTTCGGCAAGAAGTCGCTCGAGGAGCTCCAGGACGTCCTCGGCAAGCTCGGGCTCAGCTTCGGCATGGACGTGCCGGAGAAGGGGCCCGCGACCCTGGAATCCGCCCACAACTGAGACCGGCCGCAACGGCCACGACCTGAACGTCTCCGGAGCACCAGCCATGCGCCACGCCGTACACGGAAGAAAGCTCGGGCGCACGACCGCCCACCGTCGAGCCCTGTTTCGCAACCAGCTCGCGTCTCTGGTCGCGCACGGGCGCATCACCACCACGCTCGAGAAAGCCAAGGAGCTGCGGCCGATCGCCGAGAAGATGGTCACCCAGGGCAAGCGCGGCACGCTCCACGCGCGCCGCCGGGCCCAACGCCTTCTCGACCGCCACCTGGTCAAGAAGCTCTTCGACGACGTCGCGCCGCGTTTCGCCGAGCGGCCCGGCGGTTACACCCGCATCTTGAAGCTCGGCCCGCGCAAGGGCGACGGCGCCGAAATGGCCCTGATCGAGTTCGTGGACTACGAGCGCGGCGCCGCGCCGGCCGAGGCCGAAGAGAAATAAGACGCTGCGAGCAGCGGAGGAGCGCGGATGTTCTGTCCCGAGTGCGGAGCCGAGTACAGAGAAGGCATCGCCAGGTGCGCCGACTGCGACGTGCCCCTGGTCCTTGAGGCGCCCGGCGATTCCGAGGTCCCGAAGTACGTCACCATCCTCGAGACCTCGGACCTCTCGGTCATCCCGGTCTTGAAGACGGCGCTCGAAGGCGCCGGCATCCCCTACCGGACCCGCGGTGAGGGTCTGATGGACATCTTCCCGGCCGAGACCCTTGGCGCCCCCTTCCATTCCTCCGCCGGCGAGGTCGAGATCCGGGTGCCCGCGGAGCGCGCGGACGAGGCCCGCGAGCTCCTCGACACGGCGGCCACCGTCGAGGGGGACCCCGACGCGGGCACCCCGCCTTGACGGTCGGCGAGGTCCTCCGCGACGCCCGCGGCCGCCTCGCCCGCGCCTCCTTCAAGCCTTCTCCGCGCGAAGCCGCGCTGCTCCTGGGGAACGTCCTCGGTCGCGGCGAGGCGGCGCTCCTGGCGCGCGGCGACGAGACCGTGGACGCCGCCGCCCGCCGCCGCTTCGAGGCCCTCCTCGAGCGCCGGCTGCGCGGCGAGCCGGTCGCTTACCTGCTCGGCGAGCGCGAGTTCTACGGCCGTCCGTTCCGGGTCGACGACCGGGTCCTCATTCCGCGTCCCGAGACCGAGCACCTGATCGAGGCGGTCCTCGCCCTGGGGCTGCCTCTCGCCCCCCGCGTCCTCGACGTCGGCACGGGCTCCGGGGCGATCGCCGTCACGGTGGCGCTCGAGGTTCCCGGAGCGCGGGTGGTGGCGAGCGACCTGTCGCTGGGCACGCTCGAGGTCCTGGCCGCCAACGCGCGCGGCCACGGCGTCGCCGAGCGGGTCCTTCCCGTGCTGGGGGACCTGACGGCGGCGCTCGATCTCGGCGGTTTCGACCTGGTCGTCGCCAATCCGCCTTACGTCGATCCTGACGAAGCCGTGCGGCTCTCCCCGGAGGTGGTGGCCTTCGAGCCTCACCTGGCGCTCTTCGCGCCGGGCTCCGGGCGCTCGACGATCGCGCGTCTGCTCGCGGCGGCGCCGGCCCTGCGCCGCGGCACGCCGCTGGTGATCGAGATCGGCTACGACCAGTCCGAGTGGCTCGAAGGCGTCGTCGGCGAACTGCAGGGCCTCGAGCTCGAGGGGATCGTCAAGGACCTCGCCGGCCATCCCAGGACGGCGATCCTCAGGCGTAGGTGAGCATCAGTAGAGCAACGCCCCCTGCCGCTCGACGCGCCACGCGTCATGGCCGGCCGCGTCTGCCGCCACGATCTCGTCGACGCTCTTGCCGCTCGTGATCGCCGCGAAAAGACGCGGCGTGCCGACGAGGCGCGTCAAGGCCGCGCCGCCGTCGATCCACTCGAAGCCGTCCTGACGCGACAGCGCCGCCAGCAGCGCCACCCCCAACCGATAAGGCTGCGCCGTCGCCGCGTCGCGCAGGCGCAGGCGCCATCCCGCACAGTCTTCGCCGAGGTACTTGGAGTCGTTGGGCGTGAAGCGCGCCGGCACGAGCTCGAAGCCGGGCGCGTCGACGGCGATCCGTCGCGGGTCGAGCCAGGGCGCTCCGAAGAGCAGGAAGGGCGTCTCCGTGCCCCGCCCCTCGGAGACGTTGACGGCCTCGAGCAGGGCCGTGCCCGGGTAGGCGAGGGCGGCCTCGGCGCTGCGCAAGTCGGGCGACGGCGCCACCCAGGGACGCCCGACGTCGTCCCACGTCATCTCGCGCCGCCAGCCGCGCATCGGCACCACGGTGAGCCGCGCCGGCCGCTCGCGCCGCGCGTTGACGTAAAGTGCCATCTCGCCCAGGGTGAGCCCGTACACGAGGGGCCCCGGCGCCATATTGAGGAAGCTCTCGGGCACCTCGTCGCGCGGCGCCGCCACCGGCCCCTCGACGCGCTCGCCCCCCAGGGGGTTGGGCCGGTCGAGCACGACGAATTCCACGTCCGCTTCGGCCGCCGCCTCGAGACAGAGGAGGAGCGTGCTCACGTAGGTGTAGAAGCGCACGCCGGCCCCCTGGAGGTCGAAGACGAGGGCGTCGAGCCCCGCGAGATCCTGGGACGACGGCTTGCGGCGCTCGCCGTAGAGGCTGACGACGGGCAGGCCGCTCGCGGCGTCGCGGCCGCCGTCGACGCGCTCGCCGGCCGCCGCCCGGCCGCGCAGGCCGTGCTCGGGGGCGAACAGGCGGACGACGTCGAGGCCGAGAGCGCGCGCCACGTCGACGGCGTGGCGGCCGTCGGCGGTGACCGACGCGGCGTGGACCACGAGGCCCAGGCGCTTGCCGGCGAGCGGCGCTCCGGCGTCGACCTCGAGCGTCTCTAGGCCGACCTGCACGACGGCTTGCACCGCCGCCCCGCTCTGGGCAAGCAAGAGCAGAATGGCCAATCCGCGCAGGCTCATTCGGGCTCCTCCGCTGGCGGCCCAATGCTCGGGCCGAGCTTGGGCTCGGTCAGCGCGTTGGTGTCGTGGCTTGCCAAAGCACTCTGCATCGACTAGCATCTTCGCACTTCCCAGTAAGGGTACACGTCGATCCGGATACCTATTCCTGGTACCAGGCTTTGGGAGACGAATGCGAGGGGCGCATGCAAGGCTGGGACCCCGGCGTCAAGCGAAGTGTCTGTGACGACAATCCTCTGTGACGACTATCCTCCCGGCGCCTTGGCCAACACCTGTCGCCGGCAGGCCGTTCTCGCCTCCGTGATTCGAGCTTGATCAGTAGTACCAGAATTGGTACGCTCCGCAGATGTTGAAGCTGCGGGTGATCTTCTATCGGACTAGGAGACAAAGGATGAACGAGAATCACCTGGGAAGTGACTTCGACGCTTTTCTGGAGGAGGAAGGTCTGCTCGAGGAAGCGGAAGCGGTCGCCACGAAACGGGTGCTCGCGTACCAGATCACCCGAGCCATGGAGGATCAGAAGCTCTCCAAGGCCGCCATGGCGCGCCGCATGCAGACGAGCCGGTCGGCCCTGGACCGTTTGCTCGATCCGATGGTCCCTTCCGTGACGCTACTCACGATCGAGCGTGCGGCGCGTGCTCTGGGCAGAAAGTTGCGGGTCGAGATGGTCGAGGCGTGAGCAGGCGGCCCCCGTGCCTGCCGCCGCGCCGCCGTCCCCCTGACCGCCGAGGTCGATGGCGTCCTTCTCCTGGTAAGCTCTCTGAGCTTCGCCGACCTCTTACCGGAGGTGGTGTGCCACGTGGTAGAGGTGGCAAATCAGGGCAGTTCTCGGCTTGCGCTGGGCGCCGCGCCGCCGCCTTCCTGCCGCTCGTCGACCGAGCGCGCAGCTTCTCCGTCGACCCGGAGGACGCCGGCGGTCCTGTGCTCTACCGCGACGGCCGAGCCGTCGGCCGGATCCGCTACGGCAATCCGGAGCTCATGGAGGCGCTGAACCTCGCCGACGGCCTGGCGCGTTCGCCGGCGTCGATCGCCAGCTTCCTGGAGGCGGCGGGAGCCCCGGCGCTGGAGCTGGCGGGCAAGATCCTGGTGCGGCGGAACCCTCACCCCCGGCCCCTCTCCCAGGGGGAGAGGGGAGTCGAAGCACCTTCCCATTCCCCCTCTCCCTCTGGGAGAGGGGGTTAGGGGGTGAGGGTTCACGGCGTGGGCACGTCGGGCTCCTCCAGCCCCGGCTGGACGATCTCGCGTCCCGCCGCGTCCTTGGCCTCGCGCACCATCCGGCGCACGTCGGCCAGGAGCTGGCGCGCGTCGTAGACGATGCCGTCCTTGATCGTGTACTTCACGCCCCCGACCCGCACCACCTCGTTGGCCTCGTTGACTCTCAGAGCGCCGGTGCCGTAGAGCACCTTGAAGTCGGCGAGCGGGTTCTCCTCCACGACCACCAGGTCGGCGAGCTTGCCCGGCTCCACGCTGCCGATCCGGTCGTCGAGGCCCAGGGCCTCGGCGCCCGCCAGCGTGGCGGCGCGGATCACCTCCAGCGGGTGGAAGCCCGCCTCCTGCAGCAGCTCGAGCTCGCGCACGTAGCCGAAGCCGTAGAGCTTGTAGATGAAGCCCGCGTCGGAGCCCGTCGTCACCCGGCCGCCGCGGTTCTTGTACTCGTTCAGGAACCGCATCCACAGGCGGAAGTTGTCGCGCCAGGCGATCTCGTCGTGGGTGGTCCAGGCGAACCAGTAGGAGCCGTGGGCGTCGCGGTTGGGGCGGTAGAAGTCCCACAGCGCGGGCAGGGTGTACTCCTCGTGCCATTCGGCGCGGCGCGCCCGCATCAGGTCGCGGCTCGCCTCGTAGATGGTCAGCGTCGGGTCGATGGTGAAGTCGAGCGCCAGCAGCTCGGCCATCACCGCTTCCCAGCGCGCGCTGCCCGGCGCCGCCGCCTGGCGCCACAGTCGACCGGCTTGGCCGAAGCGGTGCTGCTCGTCGTTGTAGTTGTAGTCCACCGGGTAGTCCTGCACGGTGCGGTCGTCGAAAAGGGCTTCGGGCAGGCCGTACCAGTGCTCCATGGTGGTCAGCCCCCAGCTCGCCGTGGCGAGCACGTCGAGGCGCGCCACGTCCATCTGCGCGTGGTGGCAGGCGCTGCGCAGGCCGCGCTCGCGGGCGGTCTCGATGGCCGCCTGCATGACGTCGGGGCGATAGCCGAAGAACTTGAAGCCGTCGGCCCCCTTGTCGGCCATCTCCCCCACCCACCGGCGGGCCTCCTCGGGGGTCACGAAGGGCTCGTCGCGGCCCAGGCCGAAGGCGACGTAGGCGAGGATGCGCGGCGCCGTGACCTCGTTCGCGGCGCTCCTGGCGCGGTGCTCGAGGCAGAAGTCGATCCCGTTGCCGCAGGAGGGGTCGCGGATGGTGGTGATCCCGTGACCCATCCACAGCTTGAACACGTACTCGGCCGGCGTGCCTTGCTCCTTGCCGCCGATGTGGCCGTGCATGTCCACGAAGCCGGGCAGCACGTAGAGGCCCGTGGCGTCGATCTCGCGGCCGCTCTCGCCGAGCTCGGGCCGTTTCTCGGGGTCGATCTCGACGCCGGGGTTGCCCACGCTCTTCACGTCGACGATGCGGTTGCCCTCGACGACCACGTCCATCGGGCCGCGCGGCGGCGCGCCGGTGCCGTTGATCACCGTGGCGCCACGCAGGATCAGACGCGGGTAGGGGCCCTCGCCCTCGGCACGCGGCGGCGCCGGCGGAATGCTCTCCTCGTCCTCGTCCTGCGCGCCGAGCGGCCCGGCGAGGAGAAGGAAAAGGAGGGACGCCAGGAGGAGGGACGCGAAGGCGGCGGTTCGGGGCATCTCGGACTCCGGTCAGGAAGCTCCCGATGGAGCGGGTTCGAGGGATGACGCGATTCTCTATCAGGCGAGCCGCGGCGTGCAAGAGCCGCGGCGAGTAGCCCATTTCAGGCCCACTTACGCCGCGATTCCGACCGCCGGCGCCCGGCCTGTGGAAAAGTCCCGGCGCGGCCGGCGGCGGCCGGGCGGAAATCTGGCGGAAGTCGGCCCGGGACGCGATTTTTACCGCTAATTGTTGCAATATAAGGACTTGATGGAACTTGCACAAAGGACCGTGCAAAGTGCATCGGAACCGCATCCGGAGCGGGCCGCCGCCGTTCCGGCGGCGAGTTTTCCACAGGGTTGTCCACAGCTCCTGCGGAAAGTCGTGCGCGCCGTCGTCAACGGCATTCCGGGCCCCGGCTGACTAGATCCTGCGTGCCAGCCCCCGGCTGGGAGTGAACTCGATCTCCCCGAACTCGCGCTCGAAGGCGCGGCTCGGGGCGAACTGGATATCGGCTTCGGCTCGGGCGTCGTGGGACGGGTCGCCGTCGCCCTCGGCGTCTGCCGCCGCGCTCTTGAGGCGGAAGGTGCCCACGTTGGGCAGCCGGATCACGCTGCGGGCGCGCAGCTCGTCAGCCATCATCTCGGGCAGCCAGTCGAGCACCCGCTCGGCGTAGCTCTTGCTCAGCTTGAGGTCGACGCTCATGTCGACGATCAACTCCTCCTTGTGCTTGGAGGCGCCCGGGTCGCTCTTCTCGACGGCGTAGGGCAGCTTGACCTCGTGGCACTTGGAGCGGTACCGCGACACCTTCTCGACCTGCTTCAGGAGCGCGTCGCCGTCGATCTGCACCAGGCCGCGGAACGAGGCGTAGGGAATGCTGCGGTAGAAGGGATACGGTGCCTTGAACGTCACCATGGCGCCGCACCGCCGTTCGCAGGCGCGCAGCGTCGCCGGCGCCGGCGCGACGTCCTCGAGCAGCGCGGCCGCCTCTTCGAGCGCCCGCCCGTACTCGCCGCGCCCGTGCGGGCGCGCCTCGAACCGCAGGTCGATCAAACGGGCCAGGGCGTCGACGAAATAGAACGACGGCCGCCCCGATTTGTCGGGCGAGGTCCGCAGGCCGTCGACCGGGCACAGCCGCGGCTCCTCGAGCCGGGTCAGGGCGGTCGAGAGCACGAGCGCGCTGGCGCCCAGCGCGTCGCCGTCCGCGGGCACGAAGAGGTCGCGGAAGAAGCCGGCGAAGGTGTCGAGATCGCCCTGCCAGTCTTTGAGCCGGAACGGCAGCGGATCGTCGGGCGCCCGCCGGTGCCAGAAGTCGGCCATCGTCTCCGCGCAGTGAGGGCCTTTCTCGCCGTCCCCGAGGGCGTGGCGGCCCAACCCGGCGTCGCGGCAGCCCGCCAGGATCGCGGTCAGCTCGTCGTAGTCGGCGGAAGCGAGCACCAAGTCGACGCCGGTGAGCACGTAGTAGCCGAAGATCACGCCCCGGTCGGGTGCCGTCATGCCGTCGTGGTGGGCGAGGAAGACGCGGGTGCTTCCGCGGCGCGCCCAGGCAGGCCAGAACGGCACCTTGCGGCAGCATCCCCGTGCCTTCACTTCGTGGAGGTAATCCTGGATGGTGGGGTATGAATGGCCGACCCAGATGAGACAGTCTTGATAGGACATACCGGCACCTCACTACTGGTGCGCCAACCAGGATAGCCCTCGGGATCGACGGCCGGACCGTCTCTTAGGGTGGTTCAAGACGCATGGAGGGATAGGGGAGGAGGTGTTGTGCTAGCGTCGAGCGATGCTGCGGCCCCTTCGATTCGCCTTGATCTTCGCCACCTTGGCCTGCGCTCTCGCCTGCGCGCCCGAAGAGGCGGAGCGTGGACCGGCCGCGGCGGCGCCGGCGCTGCGCGAGGTGCCCGAGCCCGACCTCGCCGCGGCCGCGGACGACGTGCGCGCCCAGATCGAGGGCGAACGGGCGCGCCTCGACGAGCTGCTCGCCGACCCCGCGTCGCCGCCCGCCGAGCGGGCGCAGGCTTGGGGCGATCTCGGCCTGCGCTACCTGATCTACGACTTCCTAGAGGCCGCCGAGGCCGCCTTCGTCAATGCTCGCGCGCTCGCTCCCGGCGACTTCCGCTGGACCTACCTCGCCGGCTACCTGAAGCTCCTCCAGGGCCGTGTCGAGCCCGCCGTGGAGCTCCTGGAGGGCTCCCTGGAGCTCGCCCCCGAATTCCTGCCGGCGGTGCTGCGGCTGGCCCGCGCGCGTCTCGAGCGCGGCGAGACGGCGGCGGCCCGCGAGCTCTTCCAGCGGGCGCTCGAGCTCGACCCGGCGTCGGCGGTGGCATTCGAAGGGCTCGGCAAGGCCGCCGCCGCCGAGGGCGACGCCCGCGCGGCCGCCGACTACTTCGAGCAGGCCCTCGCCGAGGCCCCGCAGGCCGACAGCCTCCATTACGCCCTGGGCCAGGCCTACCGCGACCTCGGCGACCTCGACCGCGCCCGTTACCATCTCGAGCGCCGGGGCGAGTCGGTGGTGACGGTGCCCGATCCGCTGCTCAATCCGCTGGCGGACCTCGGCGCGGGAGCCCAGTTCTACCTCATCCGCGCCGCCGAGGCCGCGGAGAAGGGCGACTACGAGACGGCGGCGGCGGCCTACGCGCGCGCCGTGGAAGCGGATCCCGAAGACTTCAAGGCCTACCGCGGCCTCAGCTACGCGGTGGAGAAGCTCGGCGACCTCCGCGGCGCCATCGGCCACCTGGAGACCGCGCTCGAGCGGGCGACCACGGGCGAGCCCGAGAGCGACCGCCGCGAGCGCGCGGAGATCCGCCACGTCCTCGGCGGCCTCGCGGCCTTGGCCGGCGACGACGCGGCGGCGATCGACCACCTCGCGCGCTCCCTCGAGCTCGCGCCCGAGCAGACGGCGGCGAGGATGAAGCTGGCCAACGCCCTGGCCCGGACGCGGCGATTCGAAGAGGCCCTGGAGCACTACGACGCCCTGCTCGCGTCGCACCCGGAGCTCGCCGGCGACCTCTACTCGAGACGCGCCACGACGCTCGTCAACCTGGGCCGCCGCGACGCCGCGGTCGCCGACTTTCGCCGCGCCGTGGAGGCGGCCCCCGAGGACGCCAAGCTCCGCCTGCTCTTCGCCGAGGCCCTCGAGCACCTGGGCGAGACGGGGGCCGCGGCCGAGCAATGGGCGGCGGCTTCGCGGCTCACCGAGGACGACGCCGAGCGCGCCCGCCTGCTCGCCGAGGACGGCCGCCGCCTGGTGACCCAGGGCCGCTACGAGGAGGCCATCGCCCAGCTCGCCGAGTCCCTGCGCCTGGCGCCGGAGACGCCGGCGGTGCGCGTCGAGCTGGCGTCGGTGCTCGGCCATCTCGGGCGCTTCGACGAGGCGATCGTGGAGTTCCGCAAGGTGATCGAGGCCGAGCCGCGGCACGCGGCGGCGCGCCGCGGCGAGATCGTGGCGCTCTTGCTCACGGGCCGCTACGGCGAGGCGCGGGTGCGTCTCCAGGAGGCCCTACGCGAGTTCCCGCAGGACGCCCAGCTCGCCCACGTGCAGGCGCGCCTCCTGGCCACGGTGCCCGACCCGCGGGTGCGCGACGGCCGCCTGGCGCTCGAGATCGCCCGCCGCCTGGCCGCCGTGCGCGAGGATCTGCGGGTGCGCGAGACGCTGGCCCTGGCGCTCGCCGAGGCGGGCCGATTCGACGAGGCCGTGGAGGTGCAGCGCGGCGTCGTCGGCGAGGCCGAGACGCGCGGCGACGCCGGCCTCGTGCGCGACGTGCGCGCCAAGCTCGAGGCGCTCGCCCGCGGCGAGGCGTGGACGGCGGCGTCGGCCGACGAGATCCTGGCGGCGACGCTGGGGGCGTCGTGATGGAGAAACCCGAGTCCTCAGTGGGCGGTGAAGGGGTTCGTGGTCAGGTAAAATCCCGGGATCGAGAGGATTCACTTGGAAGTCGTCAGGATTGTGCCGCAAGCGCGTGATTCTCGTTCAGTGAGTACTCGTGCTAGAAACGCTGGCATCTTACTCGTCGGCAATGTAGGCCGCTAATTCTTCGTGGACAAAGGCGAGGAGAGGATCGAGTCGGATCGCTTGGCGGTAGCTCTTTTCCGCCTCAGCGAGTCGTCGCTGAGCATGAAGAACATTCCCCAGATTGTAGTGGGTATCGGAGTCTCTAGGATTGTTGAATCGCTTGCCGGAGACTCTCCTCCGCTTCGTCAAGTCGTCCCTGAGCTTGGAGGACAACACCCAGGCATTTGTGGACAAAGGCGAGTTCTGGATCGATTTGTATGACCTTACGGTAGCTCTTCTCCGCCTCGTCAAATCGTCCCTGACTCTCTAGGAATCTGCCCAGGAAGTTATAGGGCGCGATGTCGTTGGGATCGATTTGTATGGCCTTACGGTAGCTCTCTTCTGCCTCGTCAAATCGCCCCTGACTCTCTAGGAATCTGCCCAGGAAGTTATAGGGCGCGACGTTGTCGGGATCGATCTGTATCGCCTTGCGGTAGCTCTCTTCCGCCTCGTCGAGTCGCCCCTCACCCTCTAGAAAGTTGCTTAGAAGGTTGTAGGACGTGACGTCCTTAGGATCGATCTGTATCGCCCGGTAGCTCTCTTCCGCCTCGTCGAGGCGGCCCTGAAGCTGGAGGACGAGGGCCAGGTTGATGCGAGCCAAGACGTACTTGGGATCAAGGTCGATCGCCCGGTGGGAGCTCTCCTCCGCCTCGTCGAGTCGCCCCTGACGCCGAAGGAGCATTGCCAGGTTGTTGTGTGCTATCGCATTGTCCGGGGCAAGTCGGGCTGCCCAACGGAGACTCGCCTCCGCCTCGTCGAGGTGTCCCTGAGCCTGGAGGACGAATGCCAGTTCACTGTGGGCTACGGCTTGTTCGGGAGCGAGCTGGACCGCCCGGCGGTGGCTCGCTTCCGCTTCCTCGAGCCGGCCCTGAGCCTGGAGTACCCTACCCAAGTGATTATGGGCCAAGGGGTACTGGGGATCGATCTGGATTGCTCGGCGGTAGCTTGCTTCTGCCTCGTCGAGGCGGCCCTGAGCCTGGAGTACCCGACCCAGGTTGCTATGGGCTACGGCGTGTTCAGGATCGAGCAAGGTCGCCTGACGGTGGCTAGCTTCCGCTTCCTCTAGGCGCCCCTGGGCATGAAGGACAAATCCCAAGAACACATGAGCTTCCGTGTAGTCGAGTTGGAGCTGAATTGCCCGACGGAAAGCGGCTATAGCTTTCTCAGGACGTGCCTGAGCGAAGAACAGTGCGCCACTTGTTCGGTAGACTGCTGGAAGCGCGGGAGCATATTGGCGGGCTTGCCATATGAGGCGACGTGCCTTCTCATGCTCGCTCCGGTCCTTGGCGAACTCTGTAATCGTCGCTGTTCCCGGGTTTCCTCCGAGGATGTCCCAAGCTTGATCAAGAAGGCGCGTGGCTTGAATCTCCCTGGTCGTTGCGGAGTGGTGGCGGCCTTCGATGAAGTTCCACACGCCAAGTGCCGCGCCGATAATCGCAAGGGCGAAGGTTACCCGCTCGGCCGCCCATTTGAAGGTCTTTCTTGAGGTCGCGGATTCAGCGCCTTCGCAGGGTGCCTCAGCTGCTACTGTTGGCCGTGTTCCCTGGCGCTCGCGGGCGCCGGCATCGAACTCGACCGATTGGGGCGGGGTCACGTCCGTTTTGTGGAGCGAGGGCTCGTGGTCAAGTTCGTTGTCTACGGCGGGATTGTGGCCTGCATTCATTCTACCAGAATAGCACATGAACGCCGGGAGAGAGCGAAGCGCAACGGAGGAGGGGGGAGGCGTCGCCGGATCTGGGCGATAGGCAAGTTCGCGGCTGCGATCGACGAAGGAGCAGGTAATAAGCGCCAAGACGCACGCCCCGGAGCGGCAACTTCTCGGCCATGAACTTGTCGACGAGTTCGGCGACCGTCCGGCGCTCGCCTTCGCGGCCCGGGAATACGGCCGCTCGTGAATCGCCGCCTCCGTCTGCTGTCGTCTTGCGCCCGTCTTGCGGCGGGAGGTAGCCGACAGCCTTGGAGGCGGTTGCTCGTTGACCTCCCGGCGCGGGGCGCCCGTCCGCCCGATTTCCAGTCGACCAGAGATCCAAATAATTGAAGTGTCAGAATTCGAGCCTCTCGTTCGTCTACACGGGGTTGTGGATCGTCATGGGGACGATCCTCAGCTCTCGAGGAGGACGGATGAAAGGCGAAGACGAGGTGTCCAGCGACAAGCTCTTCAAGACGGCGATCCGGTACTTCCTGGGCGACCTGCTCGAGCTCGTCGATCCCGAGCTCGCGGCGGCCCTCGACCTCACGGCGCCGGACTATCTCGCCCCCGAGGTCTTCAAGGACTTCCAGAAGGCCGGTCACCTGGTGCCGGACGTGGTGGCACGCGTCTCTACCCGCGAGGGCCAGCCGCGGCTGGTGCTCGTCCACGTCGAGGTGGAGGACAAGTTCCTCAGGGAGACCGAGGACCGGCTCAGGCTCTACGCCCTGCACCTGGAGCTGGAGCTCCGGTACCCGGTGATCACGGTGGTGGTATACCTCAGGGGCGGCCCCAGGAAAGGCGTCGAGCTGCGCAGGGTCTCGACGGTGATCGGCACGCGGGAGATCAGCAGCTTCTCCTACGTGGCCTTCGGCCTGTCGCGGAGCCTGGCGGAGGACTACGTGGATCGTCCGCAGCCGCTGGCGGCGGCGCTGGCGGCGCTGATGCGCTCGCGGCTGTGGGACAAGGTGGAGCAGAAGCTCTTCTGCCTGGAGGCGGTGGGCCGGGCGCGGTTGCCGCTGGAGCAGGCGTACGTGTTGGCCAAGGTCGTGGAATCCCGGATAGACTTGAACCCGGAAGAAGAGAGACGCTACGAGGAATTGGTGCGGGAACGTGGCGAGGAGGTACAGGCAATGGCAGTGACGTGGGAAGAAGCGCTGGCGGAACGCGAGACCAAGGGAAGAGCCGAGGGACTCGCCGAGGGCGAGGTGAGAGGCGAGACCAAGGGCAGAACCGAGGGACTCGCCGAGGGGAAGCTCACGGCGACACGGCAGGCGATCACCTTGTTGGCGAAGCACTGTTTTCGCTCGCTGCCGGCGGGCTTCGAGGAGAGGCTCGAGGCGATTGACGACCTTGGCCGTCTCTACGAGATCCTCGAGCAGGTCCCCGACGTCCACACCGTCGAGGCGCTCGACCTGAGCCCGCGGCAAGCCGGCTGAGCGGGCGCGGGGACGCTTCAAATCATCCGCCCGAGCACCACCTCCGGCCGCGTCTTGCACGCGGTGATCCCCTGCTCGAGCTCGCGCAGCAGCGTGTCGACGTCGGTCTCCGCGGCCTGGTCGACGGCCTGGGTGCGAGACGCTAAGCGTCTGATTCACAAGCGCTTAGACAATGCCCTCCATGATCGGGCGCCGTTCAGTCTCTGACCGAGTCGACTCTCTCATTTGACAGTATTCGCTGAATTGACAAGAATCGCTGTCAAATGGAAGCGACCGCCCCGCTCGCGAAGCGGCCTGGCTGCATGGGCCTCTGACGGCCGTGCCAAGGCCTCAGCCCTCGACATCGGGCGCCGGAGCGGCTGCTGCGGCGTCGAAGGAGAAGCGCGGAAGGGCGGGAAGCGGCGCGCGGCAAAGGCGTCGGCGTCGGGGGATCTGTTCTCATGAGTGAGTCGAGGGACCGTACCGCTCTCGCCGTGGTGACCAGCCTGTCGGCGGTGGACGCTGCTACGACGGAGCCGACCTGATGCCCATACCTCAGATCGTCATCGATACCAACGTCTTCATCTCGGCCCAGCGCTCTCGCCGTGGCGCGGCGTCCAAGCTACTCTCCCTGGTCGGTACCGGCCTCTTCGAGGTCCACATCTCCGTGCCGCTCGTTCTCGAGTATGAAGACGTGCTGCTGCGGCAGCACCAAGAGCTCGGTCTCACGCCTGAAGACGTCGGCGATGTCATCGACGCCCTTTGCGCGCTGGCGGCGCCTCACGAGATCTTCTTCCTCTGGCGGCCCTTCCTGCGTGACCCCAAGGACGAGCACCCCCGATTGAGGTGACAGACATTTCTTGGCTATCCTCGCTCTCTACCGGCGGACGGGGAGAGAGCTACTGCGGCGCGCCCGGCGGCCTGGGTGCGAGACGCTAAGCGTCTGATTCACAAGCGCTTAGACAATGCCCCCCATGATCGGGCCGATCCGAGGCCTCAGCCCTCGACATCGGGCGCCGGAGCGGCTTCGGCGGTGAAAGACACCGAAACTGTGATAGCATGCGCCCATGGCAAGACGGAACAGGACCGCGAACGCCAGCCCCGGCGACCCGCTGTGGACCTCGCACCTGAAGCCGGCGCCAGGCGAGCTGCGCATCGTCCAGGCGTTCGTCAACACCGAGGGAGACGCCAAGGCGACCGACGAGATCGCCAGCCCGCGGGGGCTCGCCGCCTGGCTGGAGCGCTGGCGGCTGCTACCGCCTGACACTGAGCTGACCGCGGACGAGCACGCGCGGGCCCTCGCCGTGCGCGGCGCTCTGCGCGCCCTGGCCGTCGCCAACGGCGGCACGCCCGCGGCGGCGTCCGCCATGGAGCGGCTCGACGCTGTGGCGGCTGCGACGCTGCTGGTCGTGCGCTTCGACGGCGGCGGTGCCAGCCGGCTCGAGCCCGCCGGCGAAGGTCTCGCCGGCGCCCTCGGGCGTTTGCTCACCATCGTCGTCCAGGCGCGGGCCGACGGCCTCTGGCCACGCCTGAAGCAGTGCGCCAACGCTGAATGCCGCCTGCTCTTCTTCGACCAGTCGCCCAACCGGTCCGCCCGATGGTGCGCCAAGGGGCTCTGCGGCAACCTCGTCCATTCCCGGACGTTCCGCCGCCGTCACCCGGGGTACTACGACGATTTCTGACCAGCGGCGAGGGCCAGGATGTTCAGCACATGGCCTGTACCGCTTATCGTCACGCGCCGGGCAATCAGCACTGGCCTTGTACCGATTACCCTGCAGCCTCCGGATATTCCGCACAAGGTCTGTACCGCTTATCCGGCAACCTCAGGATGTTCGGCACAGGCCTTGTGCCGCTTATCCTGTAGCCTCCGGATATTCTGCACAAGGTCTGTACCGCTTATCCGGTCATCTCCGGATGTTCGGCACAAGGCACGTACCGCTTATCCGGCAACCTCAGGATGTTCGGCACAAGGCACGTACCGCTTATCCGGCAACCTCAGGATGTTCGGCACAGGTCTTGTGCCGCTTATCCGGTCATCTCCGGATGTTCGGCACAAGTCTGTGCCGCTTATCCGGCAACCTCAGGATGTTCGGCACAGGTCTTGTGCCGCTTATCTGGTCATCTCCGGATATTCCGCACAAGGGTCGTGGAGGCTGAGTTCCCGGCGTCGGGGGCGGCGGTCGTTTGGTCCAGCCAAGGCCGGGGCTGGTACCTGACGGGCTTCCTGATCCCTTCGGGTACGCCGCGGGGGGAGGCGAGCACGGTCGCACTCGCGGGTCGCAGCGCGCCGGTCGTGCCCGCCGCCGTAGGCGGTGGCCACCATCGTCGGGATGGAGAGGCTCACTGAGGCGGGCCGGCAGATCGCCGCCTTCGTCTTTGACGCCCGGGGCCAGATCCAGGGACGGGAATTCACGTCGGAGTAAGCGCTCCACGCCACGTGCAACCGACGCCTCGGATGTGCCTCACGTCCGCCCGAGCACCATCTCCGGCCGCGTCTTGCACGCGGTGATCCCCTGCTCGAGCTCGCGCAGCAGCGTGTCGACGTCGGTCTCCGCGGCCTGGTCGACGGTGGCGTGCGCCAGCGTCAGGGTCACCCGCAGGTGGCCGAGGGCGTGCTCCACGTCGCGCTCGTTGACCGCCCGGCGCAGCCGCCGCACCACGTGCTCGGTGGCGGTCGGGTCGCAGGCCGGCAGTACGATCAGGAAGGCGTCGCCGCCGAAACGGCCCATGGTGTCGTAGGGACGCACCAGCGATTGCAGCCGGGCGCCCACCTGCCGGAGGATGAAGTCGCCCTGGTCCTGGCCGAGCAGGTTGTTGACGGCGCGGAAGTCGTCGACGTCGGCGAGGATCACGCCGAGCGGCGCCAGCGAGCGCCGGGAGCGCACCAGCTCGTGGCCGAGCAGACGCAAAATGCCCTCGCGGTTCCACAACCCGGTCAGCGAATCGTGGCGCGCCGAGCGCAGGGCCTCGCCATGGACCTTTTCGAGCTCCAGGCGGCGCTGGTGGATGCGGATCAGCAGCACCAGGTTCGACGCCGCCAGCAGCAGCGCGCCGGCCACCAGCAACCACACCGACCGCCAGTGCACGCCGAGACGCCGGTTGAGCCGGGCGACCTGGCCGCGCAATTGCTCGTCGACCGCTTCGGCCGCCGCCAGCGCCGCCACCGCGCTCTGCCACAGGGCGTCCGAGGAGCCGGCGGCGGCCTGCGTCTCGAGATCGCCCACCGCGCTGCGCAGGTTCTGCAGAGCCACCCGCAACGCCGGGTCGCCGGCCCGTTCGAGCATGCGCCGGATCGCCGGCGTTTCGAACCGGGGGACGGCGGAGGTCGGGCCGCCGCTCTCCGTCCGGCTCCTGTTCTCCAGGACCTGCGCCAGCTCGCCGCGCAGCGTGCGCACCTCGCCGATCCAGCCCAGGTAGAGGTCGAGCTCGCCGCGCAGCCGCTGGGTGTGGGCCAGGGTCCGCACCGACCACGCCGAAAAGGCGACGAGAACGCCGATCAGGATGGTGAAGAGGAGGCGGTGAGCCCGCTGACGCCGGCGGGCCGCGGCGGCTTCTGGCGGCATGGATGGGCTCCGATGATATCACCTCGGATCCTCCGCCTTGGACAACGCGGGCTTGTGTCCGCATAATACGGCCCATGTTGGCGGGCTCCGAGCTGCAATCCCTGCGCGACGAGATCGAGGCCATCGACCGCGAGCTGCTGCAACTGATCCGCCGCCGCATGGAGCGGGTCGAAAAGGTGGCGACGTGGAAGATCAAGGCCGCCTTCCCGTTCCGCGACCACCAGCGCGAGGAGCTGGTGCTGCAGCGGGTGCGCGGGGCCGCCGTCGAGTACGGCCTCGACGCCCACGCCATCGAGAGCCTCTACCGCCAGATCATGGAGATGTCCATCTCCCACCAGCAGGCCTACGTGCAGGCCCTCGACGACGTGCCCCTGCGCGTGGCCTACCAGGGCGTGGAGGGCTCCTACAGCCACCTGACGGCGCAGCGCCGCTACGCCCAGCGCCGCAGCGGCTGCCTGCTGAGCGGCTTCGAGTCGGTGCTCGAGGTGGCCGAGACGGTGCGCAGCGGCGCCGCCGACGTGGGCCTGCTGCCGATCGAGAACTCCACCGCCGGCAGCATCAACGACACCTACGACGTGCTCGCCGAAGGCGGCCTGGCGATCAACGCCGAGGTCGTGAGCCAGGTCCGCCACTGCCTCATAACCCTGCCGGGGGCCACTCTCGAGGGGCTGCGGCAGGTGATCTCCCACCCCCAGGCCCTGTGGCAGTGCGACGCCTTCCTCAAGACCGTGCCGTGGATCAAGGCGGTCGCCGAGTTCGACACCGCGGGCTCGGCGCGCAAGGTCAAGGAGTCGGGCGACCCGACGCTGGCGGCGGTCGCCAGCGAGTCGGCGGCCGAGATGCTCGGCCTGGCGGTGCTGCGCAAGGGCATCCAGACCCAGGCGGAGAACGCCACCCGGTTCGTGGAGGTGGCGATCGAGGCCTCGCCCTGCCCCGCCGACAAGCCGTGCAAGACCTCGCTCGTGGTGGTGCTCGACAAGGACCCGGTCACCCTCGGCGAGGTGCTCACCCACTTCGGGCGCCGCGGCATCGGCCTGACCAAGCTCGAGTCGCGGCCGATCTCCACCAGCGCCTGGAAGTACCGTTTCTACCTCGACGTCGACGTCCACGCCAACGCCGCGAAGATGACCGAGGCGCTGGCGGACATCCGGCCGCTGACCGCCGAGCTGCGGCTCCTGGGGACCTATCCGCGGGCCGAGCCGTCCGCGGCGGACGGCTGACGCGGAGGACGTCCTCGCCACACCCACGCACTCCGCCATGACGGTCCACGAAGCGAAAGCGGTCGCGCGTCCCGCCGTCCTGATCGTCGAAGCCGAGGACGACCGCCGCCATGCCCTGAGCCGCGGCCTGGCTGCGATGGGCTACGACGTGACGCCGGCGATGACGGCCGAGGAGGGCCTCAAGTTCGCCCGCGGCCTGGGCCCGAGCGTCATCGTCGGCCCGGTGGACCTGCTCGCCGCGGGCGGTGCCGAGATTCTCGAATACTGCGTGCCGGGGCACGCCGTGGAGCGCACCATCGTGCTGCTCGGCGCCGCCGCCGACGGTCCGGAGCTGCCCGACGAGGTCCGCTTCCTGCCGATCGAGGGGCTCACGGACGAGGAGATCCTGCTGCGTGTGCAGCTCGTTTTGGTGGGGCGCGAGCTCGGCGTGGAGCCCGACCTCGCCCTCAGCTCCCTGGTCGGCGACCTGACGCTGGCGCCGATGCTCGAGCTCGTGCGCTCGCTCCACCGGTGCCGGGTCAGCGGACGGCTCGAGCTCGCCGGCGGCTTCGTGGCCTTCGACCACGGCGCGGTGGCGGCCGCGGGAGTTCAGGGTCTGCGCCCGGCGGCGGCCCGCCTCGGCGCCGCCGCGGTGCGCGGCGTCAAGGCCTTCTGCCGGCTGGCGCGGCAGACCACCGGGCCGTTCCGTATCGTCCTCGGGCCGCCCGGCGAGCCCTCCGGCGACGTCGGCGAGAAGATCGACGAGGAGGTGCCCGAGCTGGTGGTGCGGGCGCTCGAGGAGTCGCTGATCGCGCCGCCGCCGCCGCGCACCCGCCTGCGGGTGGTCAGCGGCGCCCCGGTCCCCACGGGCCAGTTCGCCACCCACCAGAACCTGCTGCTCGAGGTGGTCTCGCGCTGCGACACCGTCGAGGAGCTGCTCGACAGCGTGCCCTCCACCGACGGCCGCCTGCTGCGGGCGCTCGACAAGCTGGCGGCGAGCGGCTTCGTGAAGCTCGAACGGCCGCGCAGCGCGGTGGCGATCCTCACCGACTCGACCGCCGACCTGCCGCCCGAGGTCGCCGCCGAGCACGACCTCACGGTGGTGCCGCTGTCGGTGGCCTTCGGCGACGACGTGCTGCGCGACGGCGTCGACATCCAGGCCCGGGACTTCTACCAGATGCTCGAGACCGACGAGCGCCACCCCTCCACCCGGCCGCCCACGGAGGCCGAGATCCACGAGCACCTGCTGACGCTGCTCGAAGAGCGCGACGTGGTGGCGGTACACGTGTCGGGCCGCCTGTCGCAGACCCTGGCGAACGCCGGGGAGGCGTCGCGCAAGGCGCGCGCGGAGGCCGGCCACCGCCTGGTGCTCGTCGACTCGAAGAGCGTCAGCATGGGCGTCGGCCTGCTGGCGCTCTTCGCGGCGCGCATGGCCTTCCGCGGCGAGGGGGCGCCGGCGATCGCCTCGCGCCTCGCGGACATGGCGTCCCGCGTCCACGTCCTGTTCGTGGTCGACACCCTCGAATACCTGGAGCGCGGCGGCCGCATCGGCAAGGCGCAGTCGTGGGTGGGCAAGCTCCTGGGCATCAAGCCCATCCTCGGCCTGGTCGACGGTGAGATCGTGCCCATCGACCGCGTGCGCGGCGGCCGCCAGGCTCACCCGCGCATGGTCAAGCTCTTCCAGGAGCGCCTCGAGCCCGGGCGCGCCGTGGTGGCGGCCGTGGTCCACGCGCGCGCCCCGGCGTGGGCCGACCGCCTGCGCGCCCTGGTCGCCCAGAGCTTCGACGTGCGCGAGCTCTTCGTCACCGACGCCGGCCCGGTCGTCGGCACCCACGCCGGGCCGGGCTGCGTGGGCGCGGTGCTCTTCCAGCCCAGCGACGAGGAGTGGGAGCTGGTCGCGCCGCTCGACCGCCAGGCCCCATGAGCACTCTCTTCATCAGCCACAGCTCGAGCGACAACGAGGCCGCCGCCGAGCTGGCACGGCGGCTGGCGGAGCCGCCGCGCAACCACAGCTCGGTCTTCCTCGACCTCGATCCCGAGAAGGGCATCGTCGCCGGGCAGAGCTGGGAGCGGACCCTGTACCGCAAGCTGCGCGCCTGCCGCGCGGTGATCGCGTTGTGCACCGACCGCTATCTCGCCTCGCACTGGTGTTTCGCCGAGATCGCTCTCGCCCGCATGGAAGGCAAGCACGTCATCGCCCTGCTGGCGCAGCCGCTCGCCGACGGCGCCAAGATGCCCGCGATCCTCACCGAGAAGCAGTTCGTCGACCTGCGCCGGGACCCCGAGGCCGGCTACCGGCGCTTGTGGAAGGGGCTCGAGGAGCTCGACCTCCTGGGCGTGGCCGGGGAGTGGGACCCGCGGGAGTCGCCCTACCTGGGCCTGCGCGCCTACCAGGAGAAGCACGCGGCCGTCTTCTTCGGGCGCGGCGCCGAGACCCGGACGGGCCTCGAGCTGCTCGATCGCGGCGCCCCGGGTCTGATCATGGTGCTCGGCTCGTCGGGCAGCGGCAAGTCGTCGCTGGTGCGGGCCGGAATGATCCCTCGACTTCGCCGCGAGACCGACCGGTGGCTGGTCGTGGATCCGTTCCGCCCCCGGCTCGACCCGGTCGCCGAGCTGGCGGAGTCCCTCGCCTGCGCCTACCGGTGGTACGCGCCGGAAGCGGCGGCACGGGAAGGGTCCGCGGACCGGATCCGCGAGACGCTGGAGGCGGGGCTCCCCGGAGTACCGGGCGGCGAAGCCGCGGCTGAGGGCGCGCCCGGGGGCGGCGAGCCGCCGTCCGCCGCCGACGAGCGGCTGCGCAACCTGCTGAACCAGCTCGAGGAGCTGCGCCGCAACCCCCCGCAGGGCGCGGGTCACCCGGTGCGCAAGTTCCTCGATTGGAGCCTGGACGATCTCCGGCGCATCTGCGGCGTGGATCGACCCGGCCCGACCGAGTCGCGGACCGCCGCGGGCGCCTCGCCGCTGGCGGAGATCGCCGACCGCCTGCTGCGCGCGTCCGGGCGCCGGGACGCGCGCGTGCTCCTCGTCGTCGACCAGTTCGAGGAGCTGCTGGGGCAGGGAGAGCCGGGGGACAGGTCCCACCGCTTCCTGACGCTGCTGCGGGACTCGGTCGAGCACGGGCACGGCCCGCTGATGGTCCTGGGGACCATGCGCTCGGACTTCCTCGGCCTCTTCCAGCGCCACCGCGCCCTGCGCGACGTCGACTTCGAAAGCCTCTCGGTCGGCCCGATGAGCATCGACGCCATGCGCCGGGTCATCGAGGAGCCCGCCAGGCTCGGCGCGATCGAGCTGGAGGCGGGGCTGGCGGACCGCCTGCTCGCCGACACGGAGACGCCGGACGCCCTGCCGCTGCTCTCCTTCACCCTGTGGCGGCTGTGGGAGGAGCGGGAGGGCGGCACGCTGAGCCTCGCCCAGTACGAGGCCCTGGGCGGCCTGCACGGGGCGGTCGCCCGCGAGGCGGAAACGGTGCTGGCCGCGGCCCGCCAGCAGGGCAAAGAGAAGGAAGTACGAGACGCCTTCCTGCGGATGGCGAAGCTCACCGACGACGGCGGCTACGCGCGCCAGCCGGTGAGCTGGGAGCGCGAGGAGCTGCGCAAGGTCCGGCCGATTCTCGAAGCGTTCGAGAAGCGCCGCCTGCTCGTCACCCGGCAGGAAAAGGGCGAGCCCCCCACCGTGGAAGTGGCCCACGAGGCCCTGTTCCGCTCGTGGGCGCCGCTCAAGACCTGGTTGGACGACAACCGCGCCGAACTGATGCTCAGGCAGCAGCTCCGGCGCGACGCCCAGGCCTGGGACCGCAACGGCCGCGCCGCCGACAACCTGTGGCACGGCGGTCGCCTGCAGCAGGCCGCCGAGCTGACGGAGAACGGCGGCCGGGGCGCTTCGCGAGAGACCACGACCCTCGAAGACGCCTTCGTGCGCGCCGGGCTCAGGCGCCGCAGGGTCCGGCGCTGGACCGGGATCGGCATCGCGGCGCTCTTCTTCCTCGGCCTGGGCGCGGGCTTGTTGATCGCGCTCCGGGAGATGAACGAGGCCCAGGCGCAGGCCCGGATCGCCACCTCGCTGCGCCTGGCGACCGAGGCCCAGGCCACCGACAGGCTGGACCTGACGCTGGTGCTCGGAGCCGAGGCCTACCGCCTGGACGATTCCGCGACCACGCGCCGCCGCCTGCTCGACGGGCTCCTGGCCGCCCCCGGGCTGATCACCTTTCTCAACGCGGGCCAGGGGAAGGTGTGGGGGGTGGCCGCGAGCGCCGACGGCAGCCGCCTCGCCGCGGGCGGCGGCGACGGCTCGATCGCCCTGTGGGACCTCCTCTCCTGCCAGCCGGTGCGGACGCTCACCGGCCACCAGGCGCCAGTGTGGGCCGTGGCCGTCAGCCCCGACGGCTCGCGGCTCGCCTCGGGCAGCGACGACGGCGAGATCCGACTCTGGGACGCCCTCACGGGCGACTTCCAGCGCCTCGCCCAAGGGCAAGGCAAGGTCTTTCGCCTGGCGTTCAGCCCTGACGGCACCCTCCTCGCGGCCGGCAGCAGGGCGGGCCTGCGCCTGTGGGACGTCGCCGGCGATACCCCTGAGAGCGTTGCGCTCGCCGCCCCGACCGGCGAGGTCTGGGGCCTGGCGTTCAGCCCTGACGGTGCTCGCCTCGTCACCGGTGGCCAGCGCCCCGGCAAGCCCTTCGACCCCGGCTCGGTCTGGTACGCCGCCGACGGCGAGCCGGGTGTCGTGACGCTCTGGGATCCCGCCGCCGGCAAGCCCGTCTGGGGGCCTCGCGAGGGACACTCCAAGATCGTGATGAGCGTCGCCTTCAGCCCCGACGGCTCCCTGCTCGCCTCCGGCGGCAAGGACGGCACCGTCGTCCTCTGGGACGCCGCCTCCGGCGAGCGGCGCGGAGTGCTCAGCGGCGGCCATACGTCGGTGTGGAGCGTCGCCTTCAGCCCCGACGGCCCGCGTCTGGCCTCGGGCGGCGAGAACGACGGCACGATCGTCCTCTGGGACCTCGCCGCCAGGGCTCCCGTCGGCGAGGGTCTCACCGGGTCTCCGGGGTCGTTGTGGACGATCGCCTTCCTTCCCCCCGAGGGCAGGGTGCTGGCCTCGAGCAGCGAGGTCGGCGGCGCGGTGCTGTGGAGCGTGGCGGCCGCGGCGAGCGAGGACCGGCCTCCCGCCCGCCGGGGCGGCGTCACCAGCATGGCCATCAACCCTGGGGGCGACCTGATCGCCGCCGGCGGCGACGGCGGCTCGATCTCCCTATCTCGCCCGGTCTCGCCTCCGCCGCCGGCCACCGACGCCGGGTCGTGCCGCGACCGCCGGCCCATCCGGTTGGCGGAGCTCGACGTCGAGGCGGTGGGAGAGCCTGTCTCCGCGCCGGAAGGAACGGTCACGAACCTTGCCTTCGGCCCCCGCGGCCTGCTGGCCGCGGCGACCGGCTCGAGCCCCACGGTCCGCCTTTGGAGGAGCCCGGGGGAGCCCGCCGCGGCGATCCCGACCGGCCATGAGAAGCGGATCGGCGCGCTGGCGATCAGCCGCGACGGCGAACGCCTGGCCTCCGGCGGGTGGGACCGGGAAATCCGCCTGTGGGACCTGGACGCCGGCGGAGAAGAGGAGCCGCTCGTGGGTCAGGAGAACAGGTGGGTGCGCTCCCTCGCCTTCAGCCCGGACGGAGATCGCCTCGCCGCCGGCGACAGGTTCGGCGACGTCACGCTGTGGAGCCTGCGATCCGGCCGGCCCGAGGGGGATCCGCTTCAGGGGCACAAGCACGAAGCCGCTTGCCTGGCCGTCGCCTTCGACGCCGCGGGCACCCACCTCGCCGCCGGCCACGAGGACGGCGTCATCGCCCTCTGGGACCTCGTCGAGGGTCGGCCCGTCGGCAGGATCCCGACCGGGCAAGCGGTGCTGAGCGTCGCCTTCGACGCCGACGGCACCCGCCTCGTCTCGGGCGGCGGCGGCGGCCTCGCGCTCTGGGACGTCGATCCGGAAGCGTGGCGCGACCGGGTCTGCCGCAAGGCCGCCCGCAACCTCACCTGCGGCGAATGGGAGCGCTTCGCGATCGGCGGTCCGTACCGGGCCACCTGCCCGGACGCCCCGGTCCCGGACTGCGGCGACGGCTGAGACGCCTCCTCCTCTGGTGGCGGCGTCGACCTGCGGCACCAGGCCACGACCTCGCGCGTCCGAACGTCGACACGGTCGACCTCGGCGGCGGCGGACGCAGCAGCGCGACGACGGCGGGTCATGGCGCTACCCGGCGGGAGGAGGCTCGACCCGTCGCCAGATCTCGGCATGGAACCCCCGCGCGTCGGGCTTGCTCCACTGCCCGTCGACCTCCGGCTGCCCGTTGACGCAGCGCCACGAATAGACCGTGGCGCGGCCGGTCACGTTCGCCGGGACGACCTCGGCGTCCGGCTGCTCGCGGCAGTGCTCCCGCACGGCCTCGGAGGGCGTGCGGCTGGTGTCGGCTTTCTCGCTGCAGGGCAGGTTGGCGCCGACCACGCACGCCCACACCTGGCCGTCCATGCACCGCCAGACGGTGCCCGCTTCGAGGACCTCGGCGGGCATGTCGTCGGCCAAATCGAAGGTCTCCCGGACTCGCCCGACGAGCGCGGCGGTCGCATCGGGATCGAGCGGGAGGGTTTCGGGCGCGTCCACGGTGCCCGCGCCGCGGCAGTACGCCCAGGGTTCGAGCGTTTCGTCGTCGCCGCCGCCGGCGCAGGCCGTCAGACCGCCGGGCACCGCGGCGAGACCGAGCATGAGCAGGACCGTCGCGCGCTTCATCACGGCCGAGGCTATCACCGAGACCGAGGAGCATGCCGGACCAGGAGTTCTCGCCAACCCGAAAGTTTCTTTCCTACGGATTCGCCAAACAGGCCGCCGGCAGCGCTCCTATCCTCGCTCGCGTCGCCACCGATGACCATCTGGGCGAGCCGAAGAGGAAGAAAGACCATGAACGAGAGACCAGACCGCTACCGAGCCATCCGGAACGTGGCGAGCCTCGCCCGGCACGCCAGGAAAGTGGCCGCGGCACCGGCTGCCAGGCCCACGAGGAGCGCGAGGCCCACCAGGAGCGCGGTCACAGTCATGGCGTCCCGCGGGCGCGGTCCTCCTACGTCCCCGGCGCGGGCGCGAGGATTGCCAGCACCAGCAGGCGCTCCTCGCCGGTGTTGCGGATCCCGTGAGGCACGCCCTCGGGGGCGACGAGCATCTCGCCCGAGCGCATCGGCAGCTCGCGGCCCTCGAGCAGGAAGAGCCCGCGGCCGGCGAGCACGTGGTAGACCTTGTCCATGCCGGCGTGGGCGTGGAGCGCGTGCTCCTGGCCCGGCTCGAAGGCGTTGAGCCCCACCAGCATGCGCTCGGACCGGAAGAGCGTCGACTTGCCCATCTTCTCCGAGCTGAAGACGGCGTGCTCGGCGGGACGGATGACGCTGGGGTGGTCCATGTCTCGGTCGGAAGTCGTCGGTGCCGCCGGGATTCTACCGGATGGCGAGGGTTCGGCGTGTCGTAGCGGGCGAAACGGGAAGTAGGGTGGGCGCAGTCCACCACCGGGCGGCTGAGCCGCCCCGCCGGATCCCCGGCGTCGTCGCCTGGTGGGCGGCGCCCACTTCGCGTTGTTCGCGGTAGGATGCGTCCGCTGTGGACGATCCCCAGTCCCAAGCTGCGGCGGGGGCCGCCGGGGCGACAGTCGGCCGGCGCGCCTTCCAGAAGCGAATGGCCGCGGGCGCGGCGGCCCTCTTGGCGGCCCTCTTGGCGGGCTGTCTCGGGGCCAAGATCGGGCTTCTCTTTCGCGGGCCGGTGGTGGACCCGGGTCTACCGGGCCCCGCGGCGGCCCGACTTCCCGATGAGGAGCTGATCCAGTACGTCCTGGACCATACGGCCCTGCCGACCGCGCCCCTGGAGCGGGCCGAGGCCGCGGGGATCCGGGGCGCGATGCTGTGCCGCATCGCCCGCGCATATGTCGCCTTTCAAAGGACCGTGACCGGCCGTTCCGCGATGGAGCTCTACCCCACGCCGGAGCAGGTCCGCATCGCCCGGGAGAGCGGGTGGAACGTGGTTTCCTACCATGTCCCCTGGGGGGAACACGTCCTCGAGCTGACGATGATCCTCGAGACGCCGCACCCCAAGCCGGTCCACGCCACGATCCATTTTTACGACTGGGAGAATTACCTGGCCGCCACCGGGCAGGAAGCCCTGGACGTCTTCCACCGCGCCCACGAAAGCAACGTGGTCCTCCTGATCGAGAACCGGACGGCGAAGGAACTCGAAATCGAGGAGGGGCCGGACAAGGAACGCTACATCCGCGGGATCGTGGAGCAAGTCCACGCCTGGCGCGCTCAATGGGAAGCGCGCCATCCCGGCGTGGAGTTTCCGGGCGGGCTGACGTTCAACCCCTGGGCCTACCTGATCGAGACGCGGCCCGAGAAAGTCTGCCGCTGGGCCCGGGAGTCCGGCGAGGCCCGCAAGTCCTTGAGGGAAGAGCTGACGCGCGACTTGATGGACTTCCACGCGACGACCCTGGACCGGTTGGACGGGACGTTCCGGGGACTGGTCCGGCGGGTGTATCTGGGCAACAGCGACCGGTGCGACTTGCAGCTTCCCCCGGAACTGCAAAGGGGCCAGGTCCTGGGGTCCCCGGATTCCCTCTTCAACGATCTGGTCCTCGTGCGTCACGTGCTGGACTGCCAGCCGGATCTGGCGGAGGAGGGCGAAACCTTCTGCACCCTGGAAACCGGCCCGCAGGCTCCGGTCTTGAGTCTGGTCCGCGGGCAGAGGGCTCTCTGGGGCGCGACCCTGGGCGCGGTGGTCGGCTGGGGTCTGGCGGCTTGGAGACTACGGGCCAGAAGGCGGTGCGGCCTCGAAACCGGAGCGATCGAATAGGCTGGCGCCCACCCTACTTCGCACGTCGCCGGCCGTCGTCAGGCATGGACGGCCACCTCCCGCAGCGCCGCGACGGCGCCCGCCAGCGTCGCCAGGAAGCCGTCGACCTCGTCGGCGGTGTTGAAGATCCCGAAGCTCACCCGCAGCGACGCCAGGGCCTCGTCCTCCGCGATACCCATCCTCAGGAGCGCCGAGCTCGCCTGCGGACGCCCCGAGTGGCAGGCGGCGCCGGTCGACACCGCGTAGCCCGCCGCGTCGAGACGGTGCATGAGCTCGTGGCCGCTGACGCCCAGGAACGCCACGTTCGTGGTGTGCGGCAGCCGCGGCGAGCCCGCCCCGTGGACGACCGTCTCCGGGATCGCCGCCAGGCCGCGCTCGAAGCGCCGGCGCAGCGCGTCGAGGCTCGCGCGGCGCTCGTTCAGCTCGGCGGCCGCCAGCTCCGCCGCCTTGCCGAGGCCGGCGATCGCCGGCACGTTCTCGGTGCCGGCGCGCCGGCCGCCCTCCTGCGGCGCCCCCGTCAGCAGCGGCTCGAGGTAGGCGCCGTCGCGGATCCACAGGGCCGCCGCGCCGAGCGGGCCGTGGAACTTGTGGCCGCCGAGCGCCAGGTAGTCCACTCCCAGCTCGCCGGCGTCCACGGGGATCTTGCCCACCGCCTGCACCGCGTCCGTCAGCACCGGGACGCCGTTCTCGCGGCACAGCGCGGCGACGCGCCGAACCGGCTGGATGGTGCCGAGCTCGTTGTTGGCGAGCATCAGGCACACCAGCCGGGTGTCGGGCCGCAGCGCCGACGCCACCGCGTCGGGATCGACCACGCCGTGGACGTCCGGATCCAGCTCCGTGACCTCCATGCCGGCCGCCGCCAGCAACGCCGTCGCCGCCGCCACCGAAGGGTGCTCGAGCGCCGTGGTGACCACGTGGCCGCGAAAGCCGGCGGCCCGGCCCAGCGCGTAGATCACCGTGTTGTTGGCCTCCGTGCCCGAGGCCGTGAAGACGATCCGCGACGGCTCGGCGCCGAGGAGCGCGGCGACCCGGGCGCGGGCCGCCTCCAACGTCCGCTTGGCCTCGCGGCCCCAGCGGTGGCTCGACGACGGGTTGCCGTGGTGGTCCGAGAGCGCCGGCAGCATCGCGTCGCGCACTCTCGGGTCGAGAGGCGTCGTAGCATTGTTGTCGAAATAGGCGTTGGCGAGTTGGGCGGCCATCTCGTCATTATATCAACCGACGCCCGCGCCTCAGGCTGAAGATCGTGTCCAGAAGCCAACACACGCGCCCGGTCAGCGCCGTGGGAAGGAGAGGTCGTCGACCTGGCGGATTCGGAGGCCTGTTGAGCTGGCACTGCCGCGGCAAAGGCGGTTAGGATAGCCGTCCACGCTGGGCTCGAGGGAATCCCATGTTCGACGGTCTGCAAAACAAGCTCCAGGACGTCTTCCGCCGCCTCCGCGGCGAGGGCAAGGTGTCGCGCGAGGTGCTCGACAGGGCCCTGCGCGAGATCCGCCTCGCCCTGCTCGAGGCCGACGTCAACGTCCGGGTGGTCAAGTCCTTCGTCGCCCGCATCCGCGACGCTGCCGAGGGCGAGAAGGTGCTCGAGAGCCTGACGCCGGCCCAGCAGGTGATCAAGATCGTCCGCGACGAGCTCGTGCTGCTCCTCGGCGAGCCGGGCGAGGAGCTGCGCCTCTCCGGCACGCCGGCGGTGGTCATGCTCTGCGGCCTCCAGGGCTCGGGCAAGACCACCACCGCCGGCAAGCTGGCCAGGCGCCTGCGCGAGAGAGGCAAGCAGCCCCTGCTGGTGGCCGCCGACTTGCAGCGCGCCGCGGCCGTGGAGCAGCTCGTGCAGGTGGGCCGCCAGGTGAACGTGCCGGTGCTGACGCCGCAGCCGGGGGAGGACGTGGTGGCCTTCGCCCGCCGCTCGCTCAAGGCGGCGCGCGACCGCGGCCACGACAGCCTGATCCTCGACAGCGCCGGACGCCTCCACGTGGACGAGGAGCTGATGGCCCAGCTCCGCGAGGTCGCCGAGGCCACCAGGCCCGTCGAGACGCTCTTCGTGGCCGACGCCATGACCGGCCAGGACGCCGTGCGCAGCGCCCAGTCCTTCGCCGAGAAGATAGCCCTGACCGGCGTCATCCTGACCAAGCTCGACGGCGACGCCCGCGGCGGCGCGGCGCTGTCGATCCGCACCGTGACCGGGCTGCCGATCCGCTACCTCGGCACCGGCGAGAAGCTCGAGGAGCTCGACCTCTTCCACCCCGACCGCATGGCCTCGCGCATCCTCGGCATGGGCGACGTGCTCTCGCTCATCGAGAAGGCCGAGCAGGGTCTCGACGCCGGCGAGACCGAGCGGCTCGCCAAGCGTTTCGTGTCGCAGGAATTCACCCTCGAGGACCTGCGCGACCAGCTCCGCCAGCTCCGCCGCATGGGCCCGCTGACGCAGCTCTTCGAGCTGATGCCCAAGGTCGGGCCGCTGCGCGGCCTCGACGCCTCGAAGGTGGACGAGAAGGAGTTCAAGCGCGTGGAGGCGATCATCAATTCGATGACGCCCGACGAGCGCCGCCGGCCCGGGATCCTCAACGCCAAACGCAAGAAGCGCGTCGCCGGCGGCTCCGGCACCCGGGTGCAGGACGTCAACAAGCTCCTCAAGCAGTACCAGACCATGCGCAAGATGATGAAGGGCGTCCAGGGCAAGTGGCTGCGCCGCGCCATGGGCGGGATGCCCGACATGGGCGGCATGCCCGGCATGGGCGGATTCGGCGGAAGGTAGGCCCGCAGCGAGAGATACGGCCTATGGCGGAAATCTACGTCAGCACCGACGTCGAAGCCGACGGCCCCATCCCCGGCCCCCACTCCATGCTCAGCTTCGGCTCGGCCGCCTTCCAGGCCGACAAGACCCTGGTCTCGACCTTCGCCGCCAACCTCGACGCCCTGCCCGGCGCGGCCGGCCATCCCGACACCATGCGCTGGTGGGAGTCCCGGCCCGCGGCCTGGGAAGCCTGCCGCCGCGAACCGCGTCCGCCCGAACGGGTCATGAAGGATTACGTCGCGTGGCTGAAGGGCCTGCCGGGGTCCCCGGTCTTCGTCGGCTATCCGGCGGCCTACGACTTCCTCTTCGTCTACTGGTACCTGATGCGCTTCGCGGGCGAGAGCCCGTTCTCCCACTCCGCCCTCGACGTCAAGACCTATGCGATGGCGATGCTCCGGAAGGACTACCGCGCGTCGGTCAAGCGCGCCATGCCGCGGCACTGGTTCGGCACCCATCCCCACACCCACGTCGCCCTCGACGACGCGATCGGCCAGGGGGAGCTGTTCTGCAACATGCTGGCGGAGAACACGGGGGACCCGGGGTGATACCGGGGGTCCCCAGGGTGGTACCCACCCTGGGCGTTGGGGGTCAAGACCCTCAGCGCTCGCCGCGCTCGCTCAGCCGGCGGCGCTCGACCTCGGCCACCGTCACCCAGGGCAACGATCTTCGGCGTCACGAATCGTGGATCCAGCGGTGGTCGGGGTCCTCGTAGAGAGTCAGCCGCCGGACCTCGCCCGACAAGGCCCACAGATAGTAGACGCGGTAGCCCGGCGGCGCCGCCACCGGGTGGTAGCCGTAGGGCAGGAGCACGGCGTCGCCGTCGCGCACGGTGTGCGCCACCGACTCGCCGCCGCGCGCGTAGAGGAGCTGCTGGGCGAACCCCTGGGGCGGGTCGACGCGGTAGTGGTAGACCTCCTCGAGACGCGCCTCGCCGTCCCTGCCGTCGTGCTTGTGGGGCGGGAAGCTCGACCAGTTGCCCGGCGGATTGAACGTCTCGCCCACCAGCAGGCGCCGCGCGAAGTCGTCGTCCACCAGGACGTCGTGGACGGTGCGCGCGTAGCCGTCCCGGCCGCGCTCGTGGACCTTCACGGACGACGGCGGCAGGAAAACCGGACCGCCGCCGTCCCCCGGGGCCGGCGTCGCCACCAGCACGGCCTCGAGCGGCGCGTCGGCGCGCACCTCCACGGCCACGTCCGGCGGCAGGTAGAGCGCCGTCGCCGGCTCCGCGAAGACGCCGGCGCGCCGCACCGGCCAGGCCTCGTCGCCGCACCGGAACGTGCCGCTGCCCTGCTGCAGCACCAGGATCGCCTCTTCGCCCGCACATTGCAGCCGCGTGCGCGCCCCCGCGGCAAGGCACAGGCGCCAGCTCGAAAGCTCGCGGGCGCCGTCCGGGCCGCGCTTGTGGATGAGCTGGAGCCCCGGCCGGCGGGGGACACGGTAGAGCGTGTCCGCGAGTCGCATGATCGTCGGTCCTCTCATTGGTTCACGCCGCTGGCCAGGAAGCCGCCGTCGACCACCAGCACCTCGCCGTTGACGAAGCTGGCGGCGTCCGAGGCCAGGAAGACGGCGGCGCCGGCCAGCTCCTCGACGCGGCCGAAGCGGCCCAGCGGCGTGCGCAGCTTGAATTCCTGGCCGCGCGCGGTGCCGTCGAGCAGCTCCTGGTTCAAAGCGGTGCGGAAGACGCCGGGGGCGATGGCGTTGACGTTGACGCCGCGCGGCCCCCATTCGAGCGCCAGGGACTTGGTCAGGGCCGCCACGCCCGCCTTGCTGGCGCTGTAGGCCGCCACCTCGTAGAGGCTGACGAACGACGCGATCGACGCGACGTTGACGATGCGCCCGGCGCCGCGCTCGAGCATGTGGCGGCCGAAGACCTGGCAGGCGCGCAGGGTGCCGGTGAGGTTGGCGTCGAGGATCGACTGCCATTCCTCCTCGTCCACCTCGAGCGTCGGCCGGCGGCGGGTGCGCCCGGCGCAGTTGACGAGCACGTCGACCCGGCCGAAGGCGTCGACGGCCGCCGCCAGCAGCGCCTCGAGCGATCCGCGGTCGGTCACGTCCACGGCCACGCGCAGGGTCTTGCGACCGCGCGCCGCGATCGCGTCGGCGGCGGCGTCCACGGCGTCCTGACGGCGCGAGCACGCGGCCACGTCGGCGCCGGCCTCGACCAGGCCGTCCACCAGGGCGCGGCCGATGCCCGAGGTGCCGCCGATCACCACCGCGGCGCGTCCCGTCAGATCGAATCCCGAGTAAGCCATGCCGTCTCCTCGCCGGCACAGAGCTTAGCTCGTTTCTCGGGGGTGAGGGTCCCCGGTTCAGAAGAGGTCTTCCACCGCGTCGATCACCTCGAGCACCTTCCCGTAGCGCAACTGCGACGCCGGCAGGTGCTTGGCCCGGCGCGAGCCGCGCGAGTAGCGCCAGTGCGCCAGGGTGCCGCCGGTTTCCGGCCATCGCAGCGAGGGCAGGGTGGCCCGTTGCCGCATCTCGAGTCCGCTGTCGAGGGTTGCCGCTTTCTTCCTCATGCGCTTCTCCTTCTCGGGAGGGGACGTGGCGGGGCAGTGCTGTTTTCGACCGGCCGGTAGAAATACTACCTGTACCACCGTCCGTGTCAAGCCTCTCCCAGAAGATCGATGGCCGCGCATAAGCTGTAGTGGGTTTTCGACCACCTGGTCGAAAACCCTACTGCGCTGGCGGCGGCGGGTGCGATAGGCTCGGGCCGGTCCCCGAGAACGCCGTCCCCCGAAGGAGATCCGATGAGCGAGCCCAACCTGCAGATCCTCCTCGCCGCCCGCCCCCAGGGCCTGCCCAAGGCCAGCGACTTCGAGACCGTGGAGCGCCCCGTACGGCCGCCGGAGGAGGGCGAGGTCCGGGTGAGGAACGTGTACCTCTCCCTCGATCCGGCAATGCGCGGCTGGATGGACGATCGCCGCTCCTACGTGCCGCCGGTGCGCCTCGGCGAGGTCATGCGCGGGCTCACGGCGGGCGTGGTGGAGGCGTCGCGTCACCCGGGCTTTTCCGCCGGCGACCGGGTGACCGGCGTCCTCGGCTGGCAGCGCTACGCCACGGTGAAGGGCGGCGATCTCCGGAAGCTGCCGCCGCAGGTGCCCCTGCGCCTCGCCATGGGCCCCCTGGGGATGACCGGGATGACGGCCTACTTCGGCCTCCTCGACGTCGGCCGGCCCGAGGAGGGCGAGACCGTTCTGGTCTCGGGCGGCGGCGGCGCGGTGGGATCGGTGGTCGGCCAGATCGCCAAGGTCAAAGGTTGCCGAGCGGTCGGCATCGCCGGCAGCGAGGAGAAGTGCCGCTGGATGACGGAGGACCTGGGCTTCGACGCCGCGATCGACTACAAGGCCGCCGCCGACCTCGGCGAGGAGATCCGCAATGCCTGCCCCGACGGCGTCGACGTCTACTTCGACAACGTCGGCGGCGAGATCCTCGACGCGGCCCTCGCCCGGATCAACCGCGGCGCCCGGGTGGTGATCTGCGGCGCCATCTCGCAGTACAACGCCACCGAGGGGGTGAGGGGGCCGGGCAACTACCTGGCGCTGCTGGTGCAGCGGGCGCGCATGGAGGGCTTCATCGTCTTCGACTACGCCGAGCGTTACGGCGAGGCCCAGGAGGCGATCGGCCGCTGGATCGGCGAGGGCCGCATCCAGTCGCGCGAGGACGTCGTCGACGGGCTCGAGAACGCGCCCGCGGCGCTCCTGCGCCTCTTCGACGGCCGCAACGTCGGCAAGCTGCTGGTGCGCATCGCCGAGGAATAGGCGGGAGGGGTGGCAAGGTCAAGCGCAAGAACCCGTCCAAGAAGCGGACGACCAGGGCGTCGTCCTCGGTCCGTCCCGCGGAGCGCACGTGGCCTTGCGCTCGAAGCTGGGCCGTCGGACGAGCGAGACGATGGCCGCGCAGCAGGTACGGATCCTGGTAGGTCAGGCTGCGCCTGACGGTTCGATCCCCCCCCAGTCGCGAATTCGGCAGTCAGGTACAGGCCCGCGACATCGCCCCGCAAGGCTGGGAGCGCAGGCGTCCCGCCTGCTTCCGACAAGCAGGACCGGTGATAAGATGCCAATCTCGAACGGAGGTCCGTCTCGTGAGAACCCTGGAAGCCGAGGCTCCTGGCCTGTCACCGCCACGCCGGGCTCGCGAGCTGGCGTGGCGCTGTGCCCATGAAGACGAGCTTCAGGCCTACGCGGGCCAGTGGGTGGTCCTCGAAGGCGAGCAGATCGTCGCCCACGGAGAAAATCCGGCGGGGGCCGTGGAGCAGGCTCGCTCGCAGGGAATTCGCGTTCCCTATGTGTTCTATGTTGAAGAGTATCGCCCTGGCGTCGTTTTGATAGGACTGTAGAGTGTCGGCGAGGCGGTCATGGATCTGTCGTTGACCGAGACTGCGCGTCTGCTGGGAAAAGTGAGCGCCAGATTCGCTATCTTATCCAGAGGCGGGCATCGCAAAGCTCACTGCGCTCGTCAAATCCTGGGTGGCAAGGGTAAGCCCGAGACAACGTGGCCGGAGCTGAGAGCCATGGGCGGCTTGTCTCAACCTTCAGCTACGCTCCTCGCTTACCCTTGCGCTCGTAGCTGTGCCGACGAACAAGGGTCAACAGCAAAGCGCATCCCCCCTCGGGACTTCAGCACGTCTTGTGTCCGCGCGACCATTCGCGTCGTTGACCCTTGCCACCCGCAGCCTGACAAGATCCAAAGACCCAAGCTCAAGATCCGTGCTCGGGACCGAACCGACACATCACACGGAACCCGAGGTTCTTGAGCCGGTGCCTGGCCTGGAACCTGTCCCGGAAGGCCACGTGCAGAATCCAGGCGGGGAGGTCCCAGGAGCCGCCGCGCACCACGCGCAGGGCATCCGCGTCGCTTTCATCGGCCGCCACGACGGGATCGCGTTTCCCATCGCGAGTCTTGTAGGCCTTTTCATCCCACGCGTCCAGGCCCCACTCCCAGACGTTGCCCGCCTGATCGAGCGTGCCGTAGGGCCCTGCTCCCTCCGGATAGGCGCCAACCGGCGACGGGTGCCCGACGTGGTCCCCAAAGTTGGCCAGCCTCTCGGACGGCTCCTCGTTACCCCATGGGTACGGCCGTGCGTCCGTTCCCCGCGCCGTCACCTCCCACTGCGCCTCGCTCGGCAGCTCCAGACCCGCCCAACGGCAATAGGCCGTCGCCTCCAACCAGCTCACCCCTACTACCGGTTGCTGCGGCTCGTTGAACTGCTTCTCGTCCCAGTACGCGGGCTTGGGCTCGCCCAGATTCGCTTTCAGGAAGCGGGCGTACTGCTCGTTCGTCACCGGGTACTTGCCGATCCAGAACGGGCTCAGAATGACACTGTGCTCTGGCTTCGGCCAACTCCGATACTCGTCCTTGGCATAAGCCTCGATATCCTTATTGGTCCCCAACGTGTACACTCCACCCGGCACGTACACCAACACGGAGCCGTCCTTCTCGTTGATCCGCTCCTTCCCGGTCTCGATCGACTCGATAACGACCCGCAGGGCGTCGCTCCGCAAGGCATCGCACAGCTCCGCGACCGTGGCCCACCTGGCTGTGACTTTGCGCGCCATGGCCCGTGCAAGCGCCTTTCTTCGGTCTTCTGAGATCTTGAGCTCGGCGATGAATTCCGGCAGCTCCCAGAGGATGTGCACCGGTAGGTCGGCGCCGTGGAAAGCGAAGATCGCCGTCATTCCCAGACCGTAGACGTCGGCGGGCGCGCCCGCCTGACGGGCGTCGACCATGGCTTCCGGCGCCGCGTAGAGGAAGGTGCCGAGCATCGTCGTACGCGTGCCGCCGGTCGTGTCCACGGCCCGCACCAGGTCAAAGTCGGTGAGCTTGGCGCGTCCCTGGGCGTCCAGCAGTATGTTTCCTGGCTTGACGTCGCGGTGGACAATACCCTTGGAGTGAGCGAACGCGAGCGCGTCCCCCGTCTCCAGGATGATCCGCAGCCGGTCATCCGGCGAGAGGCGCCTCGCCTGGACGGCTTGACGGAAATCTCCGCCGCTTATGTATTCCATGACGAAAAAGTGAAAGCCTCCGTCCTCGTGCTCTTCCTCGATCACCCGGACGACGTTTGGGTGGTTCAGCCGCGCCATGTGCCGCGCGCCGCGGAAGAACCGGTCCCGCCGCGTGCGGTCCGCGGCGAATTGCCCATGGAGCACCTTGATGGCCACGAACGACCGGCCGCGGCGGTCCCATGCCTTCCACACCCGCGCGAAGCCGCCCTGGCCGATCGGCTCGAGAAGCTGATAGCGCCCGTCCGCTAGCAGGTCGCCGGGCTGGAGTTGCGCACCCTCGCGCAGACGACGCTTCAGACCGAGGATCTCGTCGACGACCGCTGCCGTGTCGTCTCCCGTCGCCTCGAGCTCCGCCTTCCGGCGGTACGCCAGCTCCAGGGATTTCGAGAGCTCGCGGACGGCGTCGCTCGGGTAGTGAGGCTCGGGACGTCGACCCCGAAGCTCTTCGACGACGCGGCGAATGCCGCGCGTCACGTCCAGGAAGGCGGAATCCCGGTCCCTCCACTCGGTCACCGGCTTCGCGTCCGTGGGCAGCGCCTGGAGACGCGCGAGCCGCTGCGTGCGCCAGTCCGACGGACGCAGGATCACGGGGATCACCCGGGCCTCTCCGGCGTCGTGACGCGCCAGCGCCCGCGTCATCTCGACGTCGTAGCAGTAGTCCGAGGCGATGAAGTCGGAGCTGATCAGCAGCAGGACGACGTCCGCCGTCTCCAGGTGCTCGGAGATCTCGCCCTGCCAATCGCCTCCGGCGTCGATCCGGCGGTCGTGCCAGGGGCGGATCGCGCCCTCGCGCTCGAGGCGCTTCAGGTGCCTGGCCAGCTCGTCGCGCAGGGTCTCGTCGCGGTGAGAGTAGGAGAAGAACAGGTTGAGGGCGTCATCCCGATCGGAGCTCATGAGGGCTTCCCGGCATCGTCAGGTCGTCCGGATCTTATCGTAGGAGAAAGGGCCGCCGGCGCGGCCCTCGGGCAGGCACGGGGGCCTGCCCCTACGCCGGACGCGTGCCTCGCGTCCGTTCCTTCTCGCCGGGATGAACCTGGCATCGCCGGCTCTGGCCACGTCCTCGCTGGGCTCCGTGGATCGCGGACGAGCCCCGGATAGAACTCGGACAGCCGTCCGTGCGTATCAGGATAGAATCGTCGAGTCAGGATCATCGACCGAATGAGCAGCTCCGGAATCGAATCTCTTCAGGAGGATTTGCCATGCGTCCGAGAGTCCCAACGTCCGTCCGCACGCTGACCTTCGTCCTCGTCTTCGCCGCCGTCCTCGGCGCCGCGGCCCTGGCCCAGCCCGCCGCCGACTCCCTGCCCGCGGGCGTCACCAAGTTGACCGCGGTCGAGGGCATCACCGAGTACCGCCTCGACAACGGTCTGCGCGTGCTCCTCTTCCCCGATCCCTCGAAACAGACGATCACCGTCAACGTCACCTATCTCGTAGGATCGAAGCACGAGAGCTACGGCGAGACCGGGATGGCGCACCTGCTCGAGCACATGCTCTTCAAGGGCACGCCACGCCACCCCGACGTCCCCAAGGAGCTCACCGAGCACGGCGCCCGCCCCAACGGCTCCACCTGGTACGACCGCACCAACTACTTCGAGACCTTCGCCGCCGGCGACGAGAACCTCGAGTGGGCCCTCGACCTCGAGGCCGACCGCATGGTCAACAGCCACGTGGCGAAGGCCGACCTCGACTCGGAGATGACGGTGGTGCGCAACGAGTTCGAGATCGGCGAGAACTACCCCCAGAGCGTGCTGATGGAACGTATGATCTCGACCGCCTTCCTGTGGCACAACTACGGCAAGTCGACGATCGGCGCCCGCGCCGACATCGAGAACGTGCCCATCGACCGCCTTCAGGCCTTCTACCGCCGGTACTACCAGCCCGACAACGCGATCCTGGTGGTGGCGGGCAACTTCTCGCCGGCGTCGACCCTGAGCCTGATCGCCGCGAAGTTCGGCGTCATCCCGCGGCCCGAACGCGTGCTGCCGGCGATCTACACCGAGGAGCCGGCGCAGGACGGCGAGCGCGCGGTGACGCTGCGGCGGGTGGGCGACGTGCAACTGGTGGGCGCCGCCTACCACGTGCCGCCCGGCTCGCACCCGGACTACGCCGCGGTCGACCTGGCGGCCCACGTGCTCGGCGACACGCCGGCGGGCCGGCTGCACAAGGCCCTGGTGGAGACCGGCAAGGCCGCCACCGTCTACGACGTCGCCTTTCAGCTCGCCGAGCCCGGCGTCGCGATGTTCTTCGCCGAGGTGCGCAAGGAGGCCTCGCTCGACGCCGCGCGCGAGGCGCTCCTCGCCGAGGTCGAGGGGCTGGCCGCCAGGCCGGCCACCGCCGAGGAGGTGGAGCGGGCGCGCGAGAACCGCCTGAACCGCTGGCAGACCACCGTGCGCAACTCGGAACGCGCCGCCATCCTGCTCTCCGAGTGGGCCTCGCGCGGCGACTGGCGGTTGATGTTCCTCTACCGCGACTGGCTGCACGCGGTGACCCCCGAGGACGTGCGGCGGGTGGCCGGCGCCTACCTGCGGCCGATCAACCGCACCCTCGGCGTCTATCTCCCCACGGAGACGTCGCAGCGCGCCGAGGTCCCCGCGCCGCCGGACGTCGCCGCCCTGGTCGCGGACTACGCCGGCGGCGAGGCCCTCGCGTCCGGCGAGGGCTTCGACGTGGCGCCGGCGGCGATCGAGGCCCTCGCCGAGCGCTCGGTGGTCGGCTCGGGGCTGAAGCTCGTGCTGGTGCCCAAGAAGACGCGGGGCGAGGTCGTGCAGCTCGCCCTTCGCCTGCACTTCGGCAACCTCGAGAGCCTGCGCGGCCGGGCGGCCGCCGCCGACCCGGTGGGCCCGATGCTGACGAGGGGGACGGCGACGCGCAGCCGCCAGCAGATCGAGGACGAGCTCGACCGCCTGAAGGCCCAGCTCCGCGTCTTCGGCAGCGCCACCGCCGTGCTGGCCTCGCTCGAGGTCGAGCGCGGCAACCTCGAGCCGGCCTTGCGGCTGCTCGCGGACGTCCTTCGCCGCCCGAGCTTCTCTGCCGAGGAGCTCGAGCTGCTCAGACAGGAGCGCCTCGCCCAGCTCGAGGACTCGAAGAACGATCCCTTCCAGCAAGGCTTCACCACCTTCCAACGACACCTGCAGGACTGGCCCGAGGACGATCCGCGCTACGTGCCGACGGTGGAGGAGCGGATCGCCCGCGTCGAGAAGGTCACCCCGGAGGAGGTGCGCGCCTTCCACGCCGACTTCTACGGCGCCTCGGCCGGCGAGCTCGCCGCGGTGGGCGACTTCGACGCCGCCGCGCTGCGCGAGCTGGCCGCCGAGCTCTTCGGGGGCTGGGAGAGCGCGACGCCGTACGAGCGCCTGAGCTCGCCGTACCGCCCGGCGCCGCCGATCGGGAGGACGATCGAGACGCCGGACAAGGAGAGCGCCGTCTTCGTGGCCGGCCAGAGCGTGAAGCTCTCCGACGAGGACCCGGACTTCGCCGCCCTCGAGCTCGCCGATTTCATGACCGGCGGCGGCTTCCTCAGCTCGCGTCTGGCGACCCGCCTGCGCCAGAAGGACGGCCTGAGCTACGGCGCGGGATCGAGCTTCGACGCCAGCTCGTTCGAGCAGGACGCCACCTTCATGGCCTACGCCATCTACGCCCCCCAGAATTCGGAGCGCCTGGTGGCGGCCTTCGACGAGGAGATCAGCCGCATCGTGGCGGCGGGCTTCACGGCCGAGGAGATCGCGGCGGCGAAGAAGGGCTGGCTGCAGCAGCGCCGCGTCGCGCGCTCGCAGGAGCGGGAGCTGGCGGGCCGGCTCGCCCAGCTCGAGCACCGCGGACGCACCCTCGCCTGGGATGCCGAGCTCGAGGCCGCGGTCGAGGCCCTGACCGCCGAGGCGATCCACGAAGCGGTGCGCCGGCACCTCGATCTGGGGAAGATGTCCAAGTTCCAGGCCGGCGACTTCGCCCGCGCCGCCGCGGCGGCCGCCGCAGCGCAGGCGGAGGCCAGTGACTGAAGTCACCGGCTACCTTCCGCCGTCCCTTCGGGACGAAGCAGCCCGTCATTTCGCGCGGCCGTCTTCGTCCCCTGGGGACGGCGGAGCGATAGCCAGTGATTTCAATCACTGGAATCTCTGGAATTCCCGTTCCTACAGCTCCCGCAGCGCCGTGGCCACCGGCAGGTTCGCCGCCCGCACCGCCGGGAAGAGCCCGCCGACGAGGCCCATGAACAGCGCGTAGACGAAGCCGCCTACCATCAGCGGCACGGTGACCGCGAAGGCGAACGCCACCTGGCTGAAGGTCTGCCAGTTGAGCGTCGCGGTCTGGAAGCCGTTGAAGAGCACGTAGGCGAGAGCGGCGCCGACCGTGCCGCCGAGCGCCGCCAGCACCAGCGACTCGAAGATCACCGAGATCACCACCGGCGAGGCGCCGAAACCCAACGCCCGCAGGGTGGCGATCTCGCGGGTGCGCGCCGAGACCGCGGTGTACATGGTGTTGAGCGCTCCGAAGACCGCGCCGAAGCCCATCAGCAGGCCGATCACGCCGCCCAGCACGCGGATCAGCGCCGTCAGGGCCGTCGAGTTGGCGGCGTGGTACTCGGCCTTGTTGAGCACCGTGACGTTGAGGCGCGGATCGCGGGTCAGCGAGTCCTTGAAGGTCTTGAACGCCGCCGGCGACTCGAGCCGCAGGTGCACCGACTGGTAGCTGTTGCCGCGGCGGTAGGCGGGCTGCAGCACCTTGGCGTCGCACCAGAGCTCCGAGTCCTCCACCGTGCCGCCGGTCGAGAAGACGCCGACGACGGTCCAGGAGCTCTCGCCCCAGCGGTGCTCGGCGCCGATCTCGAAGCCCGCGAACTGCGCCGCCGCGCCGGCGCCGACGATGATCTCGTTGCGGCCCGCCTCGAAGCGCCGGCCGGCGACGATCTCGACGTTGCCGCGCACCTCGAAGGCGGTGGGCGAGACGCCGCGCAGCGGCACGTTGGCCGGCGTGTCGGAGCCGCGCCGCGGCGCGTCGACGATCACGAAGAGCTCGGCCGAGGCGAGCGCCCCGCGCTCGTTGCGCAACACGCCCGGCCCGTCGCCGACGATCCGCGTCTCCTCGTGGGAGAGCCCGCTCGACATCTCGTCGGTCGAGCCCGAGCGCATCACGATTACGCTCGTCGGGTCGCCGGTCGAGGCCAGCGTCTTCTGGAAGCCCGAGGCGATCGACAGCACGGCCACGAAGACCAGCACCACCCCGGCGACGCCGACGACGGTGGCCAGCGAGGATCCCAGCCGCTCCTTGAGGTTGCGCAGGTTGAACCACGACACGGTCAGGACTTGGGAGAGCCACATGATCACGTCCTCCTCAGGGCGTCGACGATCTCGAGCCGCAGGGCCTGGAAGGCCGGCACCACGCCGGCCACGAAGCCCGTCGCCAGGATCAACGCCACCCCCAGCCAGACGCCGTTCCACGGCAGGTAGAGGGTCGGCAGGAAGGCCCCCCCGAGGTTGAAGCTGCGGGTCAGCCAGGTCATCAGGGCGAGCGCCAGGCCGCCGCCGAGGATCGCCAGCAGCAACGACTCGGCGAGCACCATCGCCATCACCTGCCCGTCGGTGAAGCCGAGGGTCTTGAGCACGCCGAGCTCGCTCACCCGCTCGCGCACCGACAGTGCCATGGTGTTGCCCGCCACCAGCAGCAGGGTGAAGAAGACCACCACCAGCACCCAGGTCACGATCTGCCCGATGTCGCCCATCTGGTTGGCGAAGCCCTGGGCGAACGCCTTCTCGGTCGACGTCTTGGTCTCGGCCGGCGAGTTGGCGAAGCGCTGGTCGACCTCCAGGGCGATCTGCGCCGAGCGCTCCGGGTCGGCGATGCGCAGCATGTACCAGCCGACGATGCCCTCGATGCCGGTGACCTCGGTCAAGTACTTCCGGTGGAAGAAGAAGTTGCTCGTATCGAATCCCTTGTCGGCGTCATAGATGCCGTCGATCACGAACTCCCAGGCGGAGTCGTCAGGGGTGCGCCAGATGGTGCCCTGGATCGGCACGCGGTCGCCCAGCTCCCAGCCGAAGCGCTCGGCCGTCACCTTGCCCACGATGGCGCCCTGGCGGTTCTCGAGCCAGGCCTGCTTCTGCTCCTCGGGCAGCTTGATCTCCGGGTACATGCGCAGATAGGCCTCGGGGGTGACCGCCATCTGGGCGAAGAAGTTCTTGGGGTCCTGGTAGACGCCGCCGAACCAGACCGCCGAGGCGACGTCGGAGACGCCGTCGACGGCGAGGATCTGATCGCCGTATTTCTCCGGCAGCGGCTGGATGAGCGAGACCTTGTGGATGGTGACCAGGCGGTCGAGCCCGGCGATCTCGACGCCGACGCCGAACGCCGTCTTGACGGCGACGAGGGCGCCGAAGAGCACGAAGGCGACGAAGATCGACGCCAGGGTCAGCGCGGTGCGGATCTTCTTGCGCGTCAGGTTGCGCCAGACGAGGTAGACGAATTTCATGCCGCGGCTCCTTGCGCCGCGTGGGATTCCGAGCGCAGCTCCCGCCATTCGTCCTCCGAGAGCACGAGCCCCTTGTTGAGGTAGACGGTGCGCCGGGCGCGCGCCGCCGCCAGGGGATCGTGGGTCACCATGATGATCGTCTTGCCGTGGTCGCGGTTCAAGGCCTCGAGCAGGTCGAGGATCTCGTTGCCCGACTGGCGGTCGAGGTCGCCGGTGGGCTCGTCGCAAAGGAGAAGCGTCGGATCGCTGACGATGGCGCGGGCGATGCCCACGCGCTGCTCCTGGCCGCCCGAGAGCTGGCGCGGGTAGTGCTGGGCGCGGTCGGCCAGGCCCACGACCTCGAGCGCGGTGGCCACGTGCTTGCGGCGCTGGGCGCGGGAGAGCGGCGCCAGCAGCAGCGGCAGCTCGACGTTGCGCTCCGCCGTCAACACCGGCAGCAGGTTGTAGAACTGGAAGACGAAGCCGACGTGGCGCGAGCGCCAGCGGGCGAGCTGGCGCCCCGAGGCACGCCCGACGTTCTCGCCGGCGACCTCGACCAGCCCCGAGGTGGGGCGGTCGAGGCCGCCGATCAGGTTGAGCAGCGTGGTCTTGCCGGAGCCCGAGGGGCCCATCAGGGCCACGAAGTCGCCCTTGGGCACCTCCAGGCTCACGCCCTGGAGCACGTCGATCTTCTCCGAGCCCCGGGTGTAGATCTTGTGGACGTTGTCCACGCGGACGATGGTCTCATGGTCATTCATGTTGCAAGGGTCCTCACAGCCGTTTCTCCATGCCGATCAGGGATTCTTCAGCTTCACCGGATCTCCGTCCGCCAGGTCCTCCGGACCGCGGACGACCACCTGCTCGCCGGCGCTCACCCCGGCGGTGAGCGTCGCCGCCTCGCCCTGCCGGGCGCCGACGGCGACCGCCCGGCGCTCGGCCCGGCCGTCGCGGACCACGAAGACGACGTCCTGGCCGCCGTCCTGGCGCAGGGCCCGCGCCGGCACCCGCCACTGCGGGCCGGAGGCGGCGGGGCCGGAGCCGTCGCCGCCGGGGTCGAGGAACGAGACCTTCACCCCCATGTCGGGCAGGATCCGCGGGTCGAGCGCCTCGAAGGCGATGCGCACCCGCACCGTGGCCTTCTGGCGGTCGGCGGTAGGCACGCTGGTGATGACGGTCGCCGGGATCTTCCAGTCGGGGTAGGCGTCGAGCGTCGCCTCGACGGCCTGCCTGGGCGTGACGCGCTTGATGTAGGCCTCGTTGACGTCGACCTCGATCTCGAGCGAGCTCATGTCGACCACGGTGCCGATGCCGGTGCGGGTGAAGCCGCCGCCAGCGGAGATCGGCGAGATCATCTCGCCCGGCTGGGCGTTCTTGGTCACCACCACGCCGGCGAAGGGTGAGCGCACCACCGTGTCGGCGATGTCCTGCTGGGCCACGGCGAGGCGCTTCTCGGCCACCGCGATCTCCTCGCGGCCGAGATCGAGGCGGGCGGCGAGCGAGTCGACCTCGGCGCGGGCGGCGTCGAGCGCCGACTGGCTGGCGACGTCGGCGGCCACGAGCTGCTCGCTGCGCCCCAGGTTGACGCGGGCCTCGGCGAGCCGCACCGCGGTCTCGTGGAGGCGGCTGCGGGCCGCCGCGAGCTCGGCCTCGGCGAGGGCGCTCTGACGTTGCTGGGTGGCGTCGTCGAGGCGGGCCAACACCTGGCCGGCGGCGACCTCCATGCCCTCTTCGATCATCACCTCGACGATCTTGCCGGTGATCTTCGACGACACGGTGGCCCGCAGCCGCGCCGTCACGTAGCCCGAGGCGTCGAGCACGGTCGACGACGTCGCCGGCGCCACCGTTTCGACGGGCGCGATCTCGACCACCGCGATCTGGCTCTGTCGGTACCACCACCAGCCGCCGCCGCCGAGCAGTACCAGGAGCAGGGCGGTGAGCGCGAGCCCGAGACCGCCGCCCGAGCGGGTCTTCTCGATGTCGGCGCGGTCGATTTTGAGCTCGTTGAGGCGGTCGATCTTCTCCGACATGGGGGTCCTCGGAAGTGAAGTCAGGGCTCGGTACGCGGCCGATCCGCCCGGGTTCTCGGCTAGCCGGCGGGTGGCAGCCGATCGCCGGTGAGCGGCGGTCCTGCACGGTGAGCTCGGCCGCAGCCTAGCACGGAGACCTCGGCTCAGCGGCCCAGGCTATTGACAACGAGGCCCGGACCCGGCGGCAGCTTGAAAGAGGTGGTCCTGTCGCAGATCGAGGAGCGATTCGGTCCGCTCGACGACTCGCTCCGGAAAGACGTTCGCAAAGCTACCCTTGGTTGGCATCACAGGCGGGCGAGACACTCTTCGACGGCCTTCTCGACCATCCGCGTGCTCTCCTTGCCCACGGCCGCCCCGCGAGCATGGACGCTCCATCGCTCCACCGCCGACGCCACCGCGTCGAGGATCGGCTCCGCGTCGCGGCTCGAGATACCTGCCTCAGACGCCGCCTGCAGCAAGTGGCTCCGCCCCGGCGCCCGACCTTCGCCGGCGACGGTCATGGTGTGCTCCCCGCCGGGGCCGGGAGACAGGACGAGATCGTAAGCCGGTGCCAGCTCCCATTCGTCCTCCTCGTTCAGCCTGAAGGCGAAGTTCTTGACGTGATCGTCGCGGTTGTGGGCGAGCACGTTGAAGACCATCAGGCGGTAGCACGCGAGCACGTCCTGATGATTCCGGGTCAGGATCCGCGTCACGTCGAGGAGCTGCTGGTAGTCGCAGCTCGGAATGCGGAAGTCGGAGTGGATGAGATTGCCGAAGGTGTGGACGTGGTAGCGGCGATTGCCCTGGCGGTCGAAGCGTTCGACGCCGAAGAACCGCTCGCCCTGAGCCGTCTCGAAGATCCTCGTGGGCGGCATCGCGATACCCGCGTCTGCGGCCATCAGGGAGTAGGCGAGCTCGATCGGACCCGCGTCCGGCGGGTCCTGGCCGCTCCTGAACTTCACGATCCAGTGCGCGTAGCCCGCGGGCAGGTCCGCTTCGCCGGAGAGGATCTCATCTCCGGAAACCCCGACGAGCACCTTCGGCCGGGCGCCGCCGGGACTGCCGCCGGCGCGCAGGAGCTGCGGCAGCACTTCTGTCGCGGTGCCCTGGATCACCTGCTCCGAGGCGCGCGCCATCTCGTGCAGGTCGAGCGTCCGCGGGTCGCGGTCCGCGGGCTCGGCGGGTGGGTGATAGGTGAGCGCTCCCATGGTCCGAGTGCCGAGGTAGGCCAGCCGATCCAGCACCGACACTTCGGCCAGGGCCGTTCCCTGCTGCTGGAAGAACCGGTCCATGAGGAGCAGGCCCCAACCGTCCGGCAGCGAGTCGTCGAAGAGACCGAAGACGGGACCGAAGTCGCGGTCGCGGTGCTCCACGAGGCCCGGCTCGGGCGGCAGCTTGAAGGGCGAGAGCCAGAGCGGATCCCGCAGGAAGGCCGGACCGTACTCGAAGAAGGTCTGCCGGCCGCTCTCGGCGAGCTGGCCGACGATGCGCTCGTGTCCCGGCTCGCGAGTCAGCCGTACCTCCAGCTTCCTCATAGGCGGCCACGCTGACGCTTGGGGCTCTCCTCGGCCGCCTCCAGCTCCGCCATCGTCGACGCTCGAGGCGCCTGGAGGAGCGCGTCGAAGTCGTCCAGACGGTTCAGGGCGAAGGCCAGCTTGAGCAGGCTCTCGAGCGACACCCGTCCCGATTCCTCGAAGCGCCGCAGCGACGCCAGGCTGACGCCGGACCGCTGCGCCAGGGTCACCTGCTTCCAACCCTTGGCCAGCCGCAGCTCTTTCGTCCGGGCGGCCAGGGCCGCGCTGACCTGCTCCGGCGTCTTGAGGGAGTACTTCGGCATGGTGCAGCTCCTCCCCGAAGGAGACGGCAACTCCTATTATATGGGCGATAGAGGCTGGAATCCAGGACAAACGCCAAGATGTTGGCCGTAGCCTGCGCTACCGCAGCAGCTCTTCGATCCGCTCCCACGCCGCCGGCGTCTTCTCGGCGGATGGCTTCGACGAGGTCGCGGATCATTCTCGTTCCTCCTTGGGCCGGTCAATCCGACTCCGGTTCGCTATATTCTCGTCGCTCAGCCACGGAAGGAGGTAGGCCCTTGAAGAAACTGTCGCTCATGGTCTCTGACGCATGAAGATCCGCTGGCCGCCGTCTTCGCTCGGCCTGGGCACGCCGCTCAACCTGGCGACGCTTTCTCCCGAAGGCAGGAGGATCGCCAGGAAGACTTGGTGGTGGGTGATCCTGCTCGCCATCGCGACGCCGGCCGTGATGCTCGGCCTCGATCAGGTCTTCTTCGCGGGATCCAGCCTGGAGCGGATTCGGGTGCTCGGAGCGGAGCCGATCGGCCTGCGGATCCTCATCCTTCTCTACTCGGCCGTCACCGAGGAGATCGTCTATCGTCTCGGTTGGGCCACCCTTTTCGCCTGGCTGGCCCATCTGGCCCTTTCGCGGCGGGCTCGCCAGGCCAAGACGCTCTCCCAATGGATCGGCGTCGCCGCGGCTGCCGTCCTCTTCGGCCTCGCCCACGCCGGCAACCTCCCCGACATCGCCCACCCCGTGCTGCGAGCCGTGACCGTGAACGGCGTCGCGGGGGTCGTCCTCGGGGGGCTCTACTGGTGGCGCGGGCTGGAGATGGCGATCCTCACGCACCTTCTCGCCATCGCGCTGCTCTATCTCGCACTTCCTCCGTTCATCTGAGGATCTGTCCTTCCCAGAGGGACAGATCCGGCGCGATCTGTCCCTTCCATAAGGACAGATCGCCGAAGGAGTCCGGATCGGTCGCGGCGACGAGACCGCCGTCCTCGCCGAGCAGCCGGCGTACGGCGTCGGCGTCTTCATGGTGGATGGCTTCGACGAGGTCGCGGATCATGCTCGTTCCTCCTGGGTCGGTCAATCCGCCTCCGGTTCGCTGTATTCTCGTCGCTCAACCACGGAAGGAGGTAGGCCCTTGAAGAAACTGTCGCTCCGATTCGTCAAGTGGGGGACGGCGTTCCTCACCCTCGGTCTGCTTACGGGTTACGGACCGCTCTTCCACTACCTGCACGGCGGCGTCGAGGTGGCGTGTCCCTGGGCGCCGATTCACGGCCACGTCGTCCTGCTCGGCTGGGTCGGTCTCACGGTCTTCGGGCTCGTCTACCGCGCCCTCCCCGGCTGGGGCGTCCCGAGCCCCGGCGCCACAAAGCTGGCGGCCGCGCACTTCTGGCTCTCCGTCGTCGCCGTCCTGGGCGTCTTTTTCAACGGTGTTTTCGGATACCGGCTTCTCGACGTGCTCTCGCCGAGCTTCTACTACGTGCCGGAGATGGACACGTTGCGGACGTGGCTGATGATCGACGGCTTGTTCCTCACGCTCTTCGCGGTCGGCTGCGCGCTCTTCTTCTGGGTGATCTTCTTCAGCACGAAGTACGACGCGGAAGTGGCGGACGCCTGAGGATTCGCTGACTCAGGCCGGAGCCGTCATTTGTTCCGCCGCCGGAAGGTGCGGGCCTTCATCTGGCTGCCGCAGCGCCGCATCGCGCACCAGCGGCCCGACTGGTTGCGCGAACGGTCGTAGAAGATGCCGCGGCACTGGACGTTGGCGCAGGCCTTGAGCCGCGGCCAAGTGCCCGCGAGCTGCGACGCGATCGCGACCTCGACGATGCGCCCGAGGGCGTTGTCGAAGCTCTGGTCCGCGGGCACGAAGCGGCCGCTGCCGCCCGGGTCGAAAATGGCCTGGAACCGCGCCGCGGCCACCGCCTGGTTCAGCCGCTCGATGGCGCTCGCGGTAAACGTGCCGCCGTTGTTGGCGGCGAGCAGGGCGCGCAGGCTCTCGCGCAGATCCACCGCCTGCCGGAGCTGCGCCGCGTCGAGCTTGGTCCCGGGCCGCAGCAACGCGCGGCTCGTCAGCCAATCGGCGAGGGCGCGCGGGCTCGCGAGCCCTTCCGTCTTCTTTCGACAGTCCGCCGTGTTCACGAATTCCTGGACGATCCGTAAATCGTCCGGAGCCGGCTCGACGACCGATACCGGCAGGTTTTTTCGGCCTCGCACGCTGGTCATGGCTCGTTCTTCTCCCGTGGACGCCGGCAGGCTCCGCAAAAGCTCATCGCCGTCGCCACCCGCGATCCATTGTCGCGTCCGGATGACCGGTGTGAGGACCTTGGGAGTGATTATGGCCAGCTTGATGACCGCCAATGGGCAGTAGCTGGTAATTTGCCATGCGCAAATCACCGGCAATGTGATCATGGCGGTGATTTGCGGCCGAAAGCGAGCTCGGACAGCCGTGAGCCAGCCGTTTTCAAGGTCTTAATCACCAGTGTGGCTGGCTTGCTAGTGATTTAGCGAAGCAAATCACCGGTCTGGGCGGTACGGCGGTTATTTGTCGACGGCAAATAACCAGTCAAGGCGGCCTACTGGTGATTTATGGCGCCGTCTTGCGCCCGGTTCCGGACTGACACCGCCAGAGGTGGTCCCTACCGTCCGGTCGGTAGAACGTCGGACGGCGAGTGGCTATTCCGTCGATACCGAAGATCGATGACGTCCTGGAGGGGAACCGTCCTTCCATGGAGGACAACCTATAGCGGAACCCTCCTTCTCAGGAGGACAGATTGGGTCTGGCGGTTGTCTGTGCGCTACCGAGGTCTCCGAAGATCATGTCCTCGGCTTCCTCCCAGGGTATGGTACGGACGCTCCCAGCATTGAGGACCTTGAGACGTCTGGCAATCTCGGCACTCCAGGCCGAGTCCACGTCGCGTTCGGCTTCGCCATCCAGGCTCTCGAAGAGCCGAGCCGCCAAGGCCGCTCGGTCACCGGCAGGAAGGGTCAGAGCTTCCTCGTAGAGTCTTCTGGCCACGCTCGTCATACTCACAGTATAGCGCACGAGGGCGAGTCTGCAAGCCGCGCGTACCCTCGTCCCCACGCTCTGGGTGGCAAGGGTAAGCCCAGGACAACGTCACCGAAGCCGGAGGACGTGGGCGGCGTGCCTCGAAACAAGCACGACGGCAAGGGCTTACCCTTGCGCTCGTGGCAGAGCCGTGGCACGAAGATCGAGGGACGCGCGCAGCTCGATCCTGCGAGCGCGATTAGAGCGCACACGCTTTCCATTCTTCTCAGGCTCAGCAGCTCCGAGCGCGTCGTTATCGAACCCCTTCGGGGTTCGGAATGGGGGTCGGCCCCGTACCCAGGGTGGCGCGCTTCGCGCTTACCCTGGGCTTTGGGATTTAACCCCTTCGGGGTATGGAGATGTGCTCGGTCTACTCCTCGTGCCCCCACCGTCGATAGTCACATTGCCGTGAAGGTCGCGGGCGTCGGCGACCTCGCCGCCGGCGACCGCGACGATGGAGCTGCGCATCACTGATTTCTTTGGTTCTGCGTCCCAGCTCCGAGCGCAAGGGTAAGCAACTACCGTGTCCACGGTCCAAGGAATGCCGGATAGTCGTCGGCTCCGTGGACGGCTTCTGTCGCTTACCCTTGCCACCCACACCCCACGGCCCGTAGACGAACTCACTCGAACGCGGCCCGAAGACGCTTCTCCAGAGCTTCGACGTCCTCGGGACAGAGCTTGCGGATCCTGCCGTAGTTCCTGGCTGCTTCCTCGCCCAGCTTCTTGCGTCCTCCGAAGGGAGCGACGTGGAGCCCGCGCGTCTCGGCGTACGGCTCGAAGTAGACTTCCTTCGAGTCGGAATCTTGCCGCACTTCGTCCCAGGACCAATGGCCGGGCAGATCGGTCATGCCCGCCAGAGCCCAGACCTCCACTTCCTGCCAGGCGTTTTCCGCGAAGAACCGCGGTTCTCCGAGGAACGTCTCAGCCTGCCTTTCCAAGTCGTCGAGACGCTGGCGTCGATTCGGTTTGCCGTCACGGTCGACGATCAGGAGGAAACAGTCCACCATGCCGCGGTAACGATCCAGGATTTCCTCGAGACGGCTCCATTTGAGTGCTTCGGCAACGCCACCCAGAAGTGGGTCCGTGCAGACGATGACTTTGGCCTTCCCGCGAAAGGTCGAGATCATCTGTTGGAGAATGGGCCGAAGAAGGTGCTCGTCCTTGCGGAAGTCCTCCGGTATGACGAGCACTCTGAAACCCATGGAGCGCTCCCGGATTCAGTTTCCCGAGGCGGAGATGGCCTTGGGCTCTTCTTCTTCGTCGGCCAGGCACTCGACGGCGTCTTCGAGCCAACCAGAAGCAAAAAGCCGTCCAAGATCCTGCTTCTCAAGGATCCGCTCGATGTCGGGCAGCTCCATGATGCGGACGGCGTCCGCGCTCTGACTCTGTTCCCGCCGATAGAGGAGGACGGCGTCTTGACGCGCTTTTTCCGAGAGGAATGCCACGAGCTGCGGATTGTGTGTGGTGGCGACGATCTGGTGTCCCATCTGACGGCTCGCCTGCTCGAGGACGTCGAGCAACACGTGGAGCCGCGTGGGATGAATGCCGTTGTCGATCTCTTCAAAGAAAAAGAAGCTCCCGTCTTGCGAGCTCAGAAGCGCCGCTATCAATGCAAGGAACCGCAAGGTGCCGTCAGAGGCGCTGTAGGCGGACACTTCGAGGCCGCTGGACTCGACGAGGTAGACGAGGACGCGCCGCTGAAGGTCTTCCTTGAAGCGAAGATCTTGTACGTCCATCGGCGTGAGCGCTCTCAGCCAGTCGAGAATCGCCTCTTTGCGCTGGGGGTCCTCGACGATCTCGAGGAGAGCCGAGGAGAGGTTCTCCCCCTGATCGCCGAGAACCTGTCCGGGAAGCGAGGCTTCTCGCATGACTCTAGGAACGAGATCCAGAAAACGCATACCCTCCAAGGTCACGCCAATCGACTCGGCAGCGTCTAGCCGATCCCAGCCGGCCTGATACAACGGAGGCTCTTCGATGAGTCGTGGCAAGGCCGGCCGGTCTCGAGCCAGAATATCGCGAAATATTATGGAGCGTCCGTTGATACGTTCTGATTCTACTCTGGGCAGAACCTTCCCGTCATGTTCGACCCGCACGCCGATCGAATAGCTGCCTTCGTCGAACGTAGCCTCGAGCAGGAACAAGGTCTCGCCCTGATAGACGATCTCCTGGACGCCTCCCCGCGGTCCTCGCCAGAGCAGTACTCCCCCATGTCCCCACTTCTCTCCGATGATCTCCGTCAGGCTGTAGCCCAGGGAACATCCGTGGAGGAATTGAAGCGCTTCCCGTACGTTGCTCTTCCCGGACGCATTGGTCCCTACCAGAAGCGTCAAAGGACCGAGAAGAACGGTCGCTTCTCGAAAGCCCTTGAAGTTCGTCAGCCGAAGTGATTTGATCATGGCAGTCGCGTCATGCGGGGACCCCGATGGAGAGCTCCTCGACGTGAACCAGCCTCTCGTTCTGCGGGACCGTCTCTCCGTGCTCGAGGAGGACGTCGACGTGCTGCTGCACGGCCTGGCGCATGTTGCGCTTGGCCTCCTCGATCGTGCTGCCGTTGCTGAAACAGCCCGGGAGAGTAGGGCTATAGGCGAAGTAGCCCTCGTCCCCGGGCTCCTTCTCGATCACGATCTCGAAGGTGAAGTACCTCATGGTGCCCTTTCGCCACCATTGCCGACACTCTGATCGTCCAGTCTGGTGCCGATTCGACCCCAGCGTGTGCTCCAATAGACATAAAGAGCCTTATCAAGAAGATGAGTGAGCTTGACCGGCCCAATGAAGCGGCAATCATGGCTGAAGTCACGGTTATCTCCCATAAGGAAGACAGAATCTGACGCTATCTCGACCGGCGGCAAATTGTCTCTTAGCCGCGCCATTCGTGGCCTATGAGTCGCGGGAGAATACACTCTTTCATCCAGGAAAATACCCCAGGGATCATCTAACTTTGCGCCATTGATGAAAACAGATTTATTCTTTATTAAGAGAGTTTCTCCGGGAAGACCAATGATTCGCGCAACTCTCGATCCCCGATCGGCTTCGCCGGCGACGATGAAAGTGGCTACTTCGCCACGCTTGGGAGTATTATATGTGTAATAGAGCCTCTTTGTAAAGATCTTGTCGCCAATCATGATGGCCGGTTCCATGGACCCGCTCGGTATCCGGTAGGTCTTGAAAGAGGAGATACGAGAAACAGACGGTACGACGATGAAGCCGCTAAAGGCGCCCAAAGCTACATAAACGTACCACTTCTGGTATCGCTTTAGTTTCATGTTTCCTCGCCTGCTCGCACTTCGCGCGGCAGAAAAGGCAGCATAACCCACGAATATAAGCAACAGGAACAGCGACAAGAGGAGGCCGTAGATATTGGCCGAAATGGGCGTGGCGGTGGCGACAATCGAGAGGGTGAGCAAGCACAAATAGAAGAATCCCGCCTTCGCGGGTTCGCCCACGTAAAGTTGCCCCAGCCCCGTCGTCAAGAGCGTCAGCAGGACCGCGATGAGCGGATGCCTCTTCTTGTCATCGCTTCCGATCGTCATGGAAACGCTTCCCTGTCATGAAGGCGGCACGAGGAATCACGCGCCGCCAAGCCCACCCTGGATCGACTGCGCCCGGGCTCGCTCAGCCCCGTGCCCGGTCGCGCGCCGCCTTCAAGGCCCGCCGGCCGTAGACCTTGGCCAGCTCCATGCGGTACAGGCCCGACGCGTGCAGGTCCTCCAACGGATCGTCGATATGGACGTGGTCGAGCACCGCCTGGTCGATGACCGCGTCGTCCAGGGGCTGGCCCTTGAGGTCCTTCGAAAGGGCCTCGTTGTAGTACGGCGTCGCCGTCACCCCGTTGAACGCCAGGCGCGCGTCGGCGCAGGTGCCGTCGGGGTTCTTGCGCACCAGCGCGGCGGCGCCGCAGACGGCGTAGCCGGAGGCCGGGTGCTCCACCTTGAGGTAGGCCACGCCCGCGTCCGCGTGCTCCGGGATCTCGACGCGCAGGAGGATCTCGCTCTCCCGGACGTCGGTCTCCAGGAGGCCCTTGAAGAAGTCCTTCGCCGCCACCGAACGCTCCTTGCCGTTCCTGCCGCCGACGACGACGGTGGCGCCGGCGGCGACGAGCACCCCCGGCAGGTCGGAGGCCGGGTCGGCGTGGGCGATGTTGCCGCCGATGGTGCCGCGGTTGCGCACCGCCGGATCGCCGATCTTCGCCGCCGCCTCGGGGATCAAGGGGCAATGGGCCTTGAGCTCCTGCGACGAGGCCAGCTCGGCGTGGGTGGTCAGCGCGCCGACGTGGACGGAGCCCCGGACGCGGCGGATGCCTTTGAGGTCGGCCAGACGGCCGACGTCGATCAGCGCCGGCGGCTGCGCCAGGCGCAGCTTCATCATCGGCAGCAGGCTGTGGCCGCCGGCCAGCAGCTTGGCGCCGGCGTGCTCGGAAAGCAGGCCGAGGGCCTCGTCGACGCTCGCGGGACGGTAGTAGTCGAAGCTCGCGGGGATCATCTCGACCTCCTTCAGACCTTGTCCATGTGGATCGCCCGCCACACCTTCTCGGGGGTGAGCGGCATGTCGAGGTGCTTGACGCCGTAGGGCTTCAAGGCGTCGACGACGGCGTTGACCACGGCGGCCGGCGAGGCGATGGTGCCCGCCTCGCCGATGCCCTTGACCCCCAGCGGGTTGTGCGGGCACGGCGTGACCGTCTCCGCGGTCTCGAACGAGGGCAGCCGGTGCGCCCGCGGCACCGCGTAGTCCATGAGGGTGCCGGTCAGGAGCTGGCCGTTCTCGTCGTAGACGGCGTTCTCCCACAGGGCCTGGCCGATGCCCTGGGCGAGGCCGCCGTGGATCTGGCCCTCGACCACCATCGGGTTGATGCGGTTGCCGCAGTCGTCCACCGCCACGTAACGCGACAGCTCGACCTCGCCGGTTTCGCGGTCGATCTCGACGACGGCGACGTGGGTGCCGAAGGGGTAGACGAAGTTCGACGGGTTGTAGAACGTCGTCTCCTCGAGGCCGGGCTCGAGGCCGTCGGGGAGGTTGTGGGCGAGGTAGGCCTGGAGGGTCACGTCGGCCCAGGGGACGGTCTTGGCCGGCACGCCCTTGACGGCGAACCGGCCGTCGGCGAACTCGACGTCCTCCTCGCTCGCCTCGAGCAGGTGGGCGGCGATCTTCCTGGCCTTGGCCACCACCTTGTCGAGGCTCACCGACAGCGCGCTGCCGCCCACCGCGGCCGAGCGGCTGCCGTAGGTGCCCATGCCGAACTGCACCTTCTCGGTGTCGCCGTGGACGACGTCGATCTGGTCGATGTCGAGGCCGAGGCGGTCGGCGGCGATCTGGGCGAAGGTGGTCTCGTGGCCCTGGCCGTGGGCCGAGGAGCCGGTGTAGACGGTGACGTTGCCGGTGGGGTGGACGCGCACCTTGCCGCTCTCCCACAGGCCCGCCTGGGCGCCCAGGGCGCCGACCACCTGCGACGGCGCCAGCCCGCAGGCCTCGATGTAGCTCGACAGCCCGATGCCCAGCAGCTTGGCGTGCGGGTCGTCGCGCCGCCTGGCCTGGTCGGCGCGCAGGGCCTGATAACCCGCCAGCTCGAGGGCCTTGTCGAGGGCCGGCTCGTAGTTGCCGCTGTCGTATTGCAGCGCCACCTGCGTCTGGTAGGGGAACTGGTCGGGGGGCACGAAGTTGCGACGCCGGATCTCCGCCGGGTCGAGGCCGGCGACGTCGGCGGCGGCGTCGAGGAGCCGCTCGACGACGAAGGTGGCCTCGGGGCGCCCGGCGCCGCGGTAGGCGTCGACCGGCGTGGTGTTGGTGAAGACGCCGTAGACGTGGACGTGGATCGCCGGGACGTCGTACTGGCCCGAGAGCAGGGTGCCGTAGAGGTAGGTGGGCACGCAGGGCGCGAAGGTCGAGAGGTAGGCGCCCATGGCGGCCCAGGTCTCGACCCTGAGGCCGGTGATGCGGCCGCCCGCGTCGAGGGCGATCTCGCCGATCGAGTCGTGGTCGCGGCCGTGGGCGTCGGTCAGGTTGGTCTCGGTGCGGGTCGCCGTCCACTTGACGGGGCGCTTGACCTGCATGGCGCACCAGCCGGCGATCGCCTCGTCGGGGTAGACGTGGATCTTGGAACCGAAGCCGCCGCCGACCTCCGGAGCGATGATGCGCAGCTTGTGCTCGGGGACGCCGAGCGCGGCGATCGACAACAACAGGCGGTGGACGTGCGGGTTCTGCGACGTCATCCGGATGGTCAGCTCGCCGGTGGCGTCGTCCCAGCTCGCCAGGCAGGCGCGGGGCTCGACGGCGTGGGGGATCAGGCGGTTGTTGCGCAGCTCGACGCGCGCCGTCTTGGCGGCGGCGGCGAACGCGGCGTCCGTCTTCGCCCGGTCGCCGAGCTCCCAGTCGAAGGCGACGTTGCCGGGCGCGTCGTCGTGGACCCGGGGCGCGCCCTCGCGGGTGGCGGCGCGCGGGTGGACGACGGCGTCCAGCGTCTCGTAGTCGACCTCCACGAGCTCGGCGGCGTCGCGCGCCTGGTAGCGGCCCTCGGCGAGCACCACAGCGACGCCGTCGCCGACGTAGCGCACCACCTCGGTGGCGAGGATCGGGTGGGGCGGCGTCTTGAGGCCGGGCAGCAGCCAGCCCACCGGCACCACGCCGCCGACGCCGCTTTCGCCCACGTCCTTGCCGGTGAAGACGGCGACGACGCCGCCGGCGCGGGCGGCCTTCGAGGTGTCGATCGAGCGGATGCGGGCGTGGGCGTGGGGGCTGCGGACGATCGCCGCGTGGAGGGCGCCCGGCAGCGTCAGGTCGTCGGTGTACTTGCCCTTGCCGGTGATCAGCGCCGGGTCTTCGCGGCGCTTGACGGCCGAGCCGACGTAGGGGGGCCTGGCGGTCATGACGCACCTCCTGCCTCGATCGCCCGCGCCGCGTGCTGCACGGCTTTGACGATGTTGTGGTAGCCGGTACAGCGGCAGACGTTGCCTTTCAGGGCCTCGCGGATCTCGTGCTCGCTGGGGTCGGCGTTGCTCCCGAGGAGGTCGGCGGCGGCCAGGATCATGCCGGGGGTGCAGTAGCCGCACTGCAGGCCGTGCTCTTCCCAGAAGCCCTCCTGCAAGGGGTGGAGCTTGCCGTTCTTCGCGAGGCCCTCGATGGTGGTGACGGCGGCGCCGTCGGCCTGCACGGCGAGCTGGGTGCAGCTCTTGACGGCGCGGCCGTCGACGAGCACGGTGCAGGCGCCGCAGAGGCTGGTCTCGCAGCCGACGTTGGTGCCGGTCAGGCCCAGCTCCTCGCGCAGGAAGTGGACCAGGAGGAGGCGCGGCTCGACCTCACGCTGGCAGGTCTTGCCGTTGACCTCGACGCGAATCGGGTGACCCATGTTTCCTCATCTCCTTTCGCTGACGTGGAACTCTCGATGCCCGGGTCATCAGCCCGAGCAGGCTCTGAAGACGAGATACAGGAGCGCGATCAGGACGACGCCGATCACGCCGCCGGCGGCGACGCCGGCCAGCGGCCGCGCCTTTTCCGGCACCATTTCCTCGGCGAGGCGCAGGGCGAAGCCGGCGGCCATCCTCGCCTGGCTCGGAGGCGCCGCCGCCGGCGGCCGGCCGCTCGCCCGGGCCTGCTCGAGGGCGGCGATCTGGGCCTCCAGGCCCTCGAGCGACTGGCGCGCGATCGCCTTGGTCGACGACTCCAGCAGCCGCTGCCCCACCGAGGCGATGCGGCCGCCGATCTTGGCGTCGAGCTCGTAGTCGAGCCGCGTCTTGCCGCCGTCCTCGGTGAGGCGGATCTCGCCGGCGGCCTCGACGAAGCCGGGCGCGCCCTTGCCCTTGATCCTGAGGTGGTAGCTCTCGCCCTCGCGGACGTCGGTGATCTCGACCCCGCCCTTGAAGTCGCCCTGGACGGGGCCGACCTTGATCTTCATGGCGCCCTCGTAGGCGTTTTCGCCCACCTCCTCGAGGGCCTCGCAGCCGGGCATGACCCGGGCGATGACCTCGGGATCCAGCACCGCCTTCCAGACCGCGGCGCGAGGTGCGTCGAACGTGTGTTGGCCCTGGACTTTCATGGTCGGATCGTCGTCCTCGCTGATTCGTCCTCCGCCCGGCGAGCGGGACGGGGTCGTGGTGGTCCGAGTCGCGGTCGGCGTCGCTGTCGAGCGTGTTGCGAGACCCTGTTATACCACAGGGCGAGGCCGTCGCCATCCGGGTCGTCGCCGGGCGAGATATTCATGGCTTTCTATATGTAACCCGTTGATTCCAAACCAGCTTTGACCATGTCAAAACGTGATGCCGAGCTCGGTGGCACGCGGGCCGATCCAGCGCGTTGGACCCGGGATTCAATCACTTGGATTCCCGGCGGGCCGGCGCGGCCGGCCGCCGTTCGCGGCGGCGGGCGGAAGTGTCGGCGGCTCAGTCAGTTGGGCGCTTCGGGGGGATGCGAGGGCCCCCCCCAACGAGGTGGTACGGGAGTTGCATAACTATCCTTTCGCCTTGGAATGAAACCTACGGTCAGCACACGGACGCAGGGAGCGTTTCCCGTCTGTCCGAAGAGGTCATTGAGAAGCTGCGGAGAACGTTGAGACCAGCCTTCGAGAAAGGAGGTAGGGGAGCCGAAGAGAGCGCTCCGACCGTCCGGTCCGGGCCTTACCATCCACCCGGAGCGGACGAGCATCGCGAGGTCTCAAGGAGCATTCCGACTTGAGCTCTCTGCCGCGGGCAGAGACGACCGCTATCCACGATCCGAAAGGAGCATTTCGCACATGAGCAAGACCAACACCCTTCGTCGTTACCTGGCGGTGGCCGCCGTGCTGCTGCTGGCGACCGCGGGGACCCTGTACGGCCAGGCGCAGGCCGGTAATCTCTACGGCAAGGTGACCGACACCGAGGGCAACGCCCTTCCCGGCGCCACCGTGACCGTCGAGCTCGCCGCCGGCGGCGCCCAGCAGCTCCAGGTCACCGACGCCCAGGGGAGCTTCCGCTTCCTCGGCCTGTCGCCGTCGTCGTATTCGCTGCGCGCCTCGCTCGACGGCTTCTCGACCGTCGAATACCCGAACATCGCGATCAGCGTCGGCCGCAGCACCACGATCGAGGTGCAGCTCGCGCCGGCGGTCGAGGAGACGATCACCGTCACCTCCGAGAGCCCGCTGCTCGACTCGCGCAAGATCGTGACCGGCACCACGGTCACCCAGGTCGAGCTCGAGAAGATCCCGTCGGCTCGCGATCCCTGGGCGGTGCTGCAGACGGTTCCGGGCGTGCAGACCGACCGCATCAACGTCGGCGGCAACGAGAGCGGCCAGCAGTCGCAGTACACCGGCCCCGGCTCCACCGGCAACGACGCGCAGTGGGCGGTCGACGGCGTGGTGATCACCGACATGGCGGCGATCGGCTCCTCGCCCTCCTACTACAACTTCGACGCCTTCGAGGAGATGCAGGCGGCGACCGGCGGCTCCGACGCCTCGCTGTCTACCGGCGGCGTGACGCTGAACATGGTGACCAAGCGCGGCACCAACGAGTGGCGCGGCTCCGGCCGCTTCATCAAGGCCGACGACTCCTGGCAGTCGGGCCTCGATTTCTCCGCGGGCGACCTCGGCCCGACCCAGACCTCGTTCAAGCAGGGCAACCGCATCGTCTCCGTGGAGGACTACGGCGTCGAGGTGGGCGGCCCGATCCTGCGCGACAAGCTGTGGATCTGGGCCAACTACGGCAAGAACGAGATCGACCTGCTGACGATCCAGGACGTCAGCGACTTCACCGAGCTCGAGGACTACGGGACCAAGATCAACGCCCAGGTCACCACCTCGAACTCGCTGGTGGCCTTCTACAACTACGGCGACAAGATCAAGATCGGCCGCAACGCCGGTCCCACGCGCCCGCAGCTCACGACCTGGAACCAGACCGGTCCGACCGACATCTGGAAGCTCGAGGACACCCACGTGTTCTCCTCCTCGTTCTTCCTGACCGGCATGGCCTCGTTCGTGGGCGGCGGCTTCCAGCTCACGCCGCAGGGCGGCCTCGACGGCCTGCCGATCACCTTCGACTCGAACTTCATCTGGCAGAACAACTTCTTCCACCACGAGACCAGCCGGCCGCAGGAGCAGGGCAAGCTCGACGGCAACTACTTCTTCAACACCGGCAACGTCAGCCACGACCTGAAGTTCGGCGTCGGCTACCGCAAGGCGCAGCTCGAATCGCTGTCGCTCTTCCCGGGCGACGGCATCCGCCTCGATTTCTACCGGTCGGCCTTCGGCACCCCGTACGAGGGCTTCCAGCTCTCGCGTCCCTACGTCAACGACGCGGACTCGAAGTACCAGAGCCTGTACGTCCAGGACACGCTGACCGTCGGCAACGTGACGCTCAACGCCGGCCTGCGCTACGACAAGCAGGACGGCACGATCTACGACCTGGACATCCCCGCGGTCGCCGGCTTCGAGACCTTCGACGACGGCAGCCCGCTGCTGCCGGCGCAGACGACCCCGGGGTTCGACCCCGGCTTCGAGTGGGCGGACGTGACGCCGCGTCTCGGCCTGACCTACGCGCTGGGCGCCGAGCGCAAGACGCTCCTGCGGGCCAGCTACTCGCGCTTCGCCGAGCAGCTCCGCCAGGGCTACGTCCTGCAGGAGTTCCTGGGCTTCGCCGCCTACAACTACTTCTACTATGACGATCTCAACGGCGACGGCTTCGTGTCGCGCAACGAGCTCGTCGACCTCAACGGGAACGGCATCCTCGACCCGGGCGACTCGATCGGCGACAACGGCTATCAGGGCGCGACCACGCCGTTCCGGCTCGACCGGGGCTTCGAGGCCGAGCTCATCGACGAGGTCATCCTCGGCGTCGAGCACGCGCTGCTGCCGGAGTTCGTGGTCGGCGCCACGGTGACCCTGCGCCGGCAGTCGAACATCGCCGAGACCGAGCGCCTGGTGATCGATCCGACCGCGACGGCCGGCTGCATCGAGATCACCTCGCAGGGCTGCCTGCGCCCGCACCAGCGCAGCGACTACGTGCCGGGCGCCAATCAGAGCGACGCGGGCGATCCGGGCTTCGCGCCGGGACCGGTGTCGGTGCCCTTCTTCGTCTTCCGCGAGGGCCTCATCGACACCGGCGGCACCTTCCTGACCAACGGCGACCGTGAGCAGGACTACGAAGGCTTCTCCGTCTTCTTCAACAAGCGCCTGTCCAACCGCTGGATGCTGCGCGGCAACGTCACCCTCCAGGACTGGACCTGGGACATCCCCGCCAGCGAGAACGAGGATCCCAACAACTACCTCGGCGGCGCCCGCGACGACGGCGGGCCGGTGCTGCAGGGCTCGGGCGCGGGCTCGGGCGCGAAGGGCGGCATCTACATCAACGCCGGCTGGTCCTACAGCGTCACCGGCATGTACCAGGTCGCCCCGGACCGCAATTGGGGCTTCAACGTGTCGGCGGCGATCAACGGCCGTGAGGGCTACCCGATCCCGTACTTCATCGGCGCCGTCCGCGGCTTCAACCAGGGCACCGTCAGCCTGCAGGCCACCGACGACGCGGACGACTTCTCGAACGACGACATCCAGATCGTGGACCTGCGGCTCGAGAAGGACTTCGACATCGGTGACAGCTTCAACTTCACCCTCGGCCTCGAGCTCTTCAACGCCTTCAACGATGCGACCGTGCTGCAGCGCCAGCACCGCTTGAACACGGGCGCCAGCAACAACGTGCTGGAGACCGTGAGCCCGCGGGTGTGGCGCGTCGGCGTCCGCTTCCGCTTCGACTGATCCTCCCGAGGATCGCCGGGCGGCCTCACGGCCGCCCTTTGAGAACCGCCGGGGACGTCCCCGGCGGTTTTTTCATGGCGCCACGGTGGGGCGTCGTGGGCCGGCGCGGCGCCGGCAGATGCGGTAGGATCGCGGCGGATGGCGAGGCGCATCATCGAGGGGCTGCAGGGCCTGCCGCCCGAGCTCCTTTGGCCGCTCCTGGCGGTGGTCTGCTTCGGCGCGGTCCTGGTCCTGCACCGGGTCTTCGGCGAGGCCGGCCTGCACGCCTACGTGGTGGTGGCCATCCTCGCCGCCAACGTCCAGGTGCTCAAGGCGGTCCAGTTCTCGGTCTTTCCGGCGCCCGTGGCCCTGGGCACGGTCGCCTTCTCGTCGACCTACCTCGCCACCGACGTGCTGGCGGAGCGCTACGGTGCCCGGTCGGCGCGGCGGGCGGTGACGTTGGGCTTCGCGGGCTACCTGGTCTTCACCGTCCTGATGGTGCTCACCATGGGTTTCGCGCCGCTCACCGCGGAGCAGGCGGGCGCGGACATGGCCTGGGCGGTGGCCAACCACGAGCACATCGTGGCGCTGTTCACGCCGGCGCCCGCCCTCTTCGCGGCCGGCATGACCTCCTACCTCCTGAGCCAGCTCCACGACGTCTGGCTTTTCGACCGGCTGAAGAAGGCATTCCGCGACCGCCACCTGTGGCTGCGCAACAACGCGTCGACGGCGCTCTCGGCCCTGATCGACAACCTCGTGTTCTCGCTCCTGGCCTGGATCGTCTTCGCCGCCGAGCCGTTGCCGCTGGCGACGGTGCTGGTGGTCTACGTCGTCGGCACCTGGTGGCTGCGGCTCCTCGTGGCGCTCGCCGACACCCCCGTCATCTACCTGGCCCGCCGATGGGGACCGCCCTGAACGAGCCGCCGCGAGCCGACCCGAAGGCGAGCGAGGATGCGCCGCGGCCTTCCGGTTTCGGCTTCCGCGTGGCCGCCGAGGACCCGGCGAGCCGGGCCCGCCGCGGCCGCCTCGAGACCCCCCACGGCGCGGTGGAGACGCCGGCCTTCGTGTTCTGCGCCACCAGGGGGACGATCAAGGCCGCCGGGCCCGCGGACCTGGAGCGGGCCGGGGCGCAGATCGTCCTCGCCAACACCTACCACATGATGCTGCGCCCCGGCGGCGAGGTGGTCGAGCGCCTGGGGGGGCTGCACGGCTTCACCGGCTGGCGCGGGCCGATGCTGACCGACAGCGGCGGCTTCCAGGTCTTCAGCCTCGGCCACGGCTCGGTGGCAGACGAGATCAAGGGCCGGCGCCGGACCGGCCGCGCCCCGACGCTGGTCGCCATCGGCGAGGACGGCGTTACCTTCCGCTCCTACGTCGACGGCCGCCGCGAGCTGCTGACGCCGGAGCGCTCGATGGAGGTCCAGCGCCGGCTCGGCGCCGACCTCGTGTTGACCTTCGACGAGTGTACGCCGTTCCACGTCAGCCGCGACTACACGCGCCGTTCCCTCGAGCGCACCCACCGCTGGGCCGACCGTTGCCTGGCCGAGCTGCGCCGCGGGGGTGACGGCCGCCAGGCGCTTTACGGTATCCTCCAGGGCGGCATCTACCGGGACCTGCGGGCCGCCGCCGCGGAGTTCGTCTCGGCGCGGCCGTTTTTCGGCCATGCCGTGGGCGGCTCGCTGGGAGCCGAGAAGGAGCAGATGTACGACGTGGTGGGCTTCGCCCTCGACCGGCTGCGCCGTGACCGGCCGGTCCACCTGCTGGGGATCGGCGCCGTGCGCGACGTCTGGGAGTGCGTCGAGCGCGGCGTCGACACCTTCGACTGCGTCGCGCCGACGCGGATCGCCCGCCACGGCTGGGCGCTGACGCGCCGCGAGCCGGGCTGGAGGATGAACCTGAGGAACGCCCGCTTCAAGCTCGACCCGGCGCCGATCGACGAAGACTGCGACTGTCCGACTTGCCGGCGCTTCTCGCGCGCCTACCTCCACTATCTCTTCAAGGCGGGCGAGATTCAGGCCATGCACCACGTCACCGTGTGCAACGTCCATTTCATGGTCCGTCTGATGAAGGAGATCCGCGCGTCCCTGTCGCAGGGACGGTTCGCGGAGGCGAAGAAAGCTTGGCTGGAAGGAGACCCGTGATGGAACCCCGTCCGCTCGACACCGTCCGTGAAGCCTGCCGCCAGATCGCCGGCAGGGCAGAGTACGTCCGGATCGCCGCCGACCGTATTCCCGCCTACGCGGCGTCGATACCACCGCGAGAGCTCATGGCGCCGGCGCTCGACCCCGATTTCCATTATCTCGGTCAGGGCCCGGACACCGCGAGCTTCATCCTGTCGCTGGCGGCGATCAACTTCGGCTCCGGCTACTTCCCTCTGCTGCGGCGGACGGTCAAGTCCTCGGTCTACTTCACGATCGCCCGTGCGTGGAAGGACCGCTACGAGAAGCGCGGTCCGGTCACCGCCGACGTCCTGGCGCGGCTCGACGTCGAGGACTGCACCCGCCTCTTCCGCCAGGACCGGCGCAACGAGACCGTCCGCGAGCTGATGCAGAACGTCGCGCTGGCGATGAACGAGCTCGGCCGCCACGTGCGCGACCGCTACGACGGCAGCTTCGTGGCGCTGATCGAGGCCGCCGGGGGATCGGCGGAGCAGCTCGTGGAGCTCCTGGTGGCGATGCCCCGCTTCGACGACGTGGCCTTCTACGAGGAGCTCGACGTGCCGTTCTACAAGCGCGCCCAACTGGCGGCCGCCGACCTCGCGCGCGCCTTCGGCGGCGAGGGCCCGGGCCGTTTCGACGACCTCGGCCGCCTCACCGTCTTCGCCGACAATCTGGTGCCCCACGTGCTGCGCCTCGACGGCGTCCTGCGCTACGCTCCGGGGCTCGCTCAACGCGTCGACGCCGGCGACCTCGTCGAGGCGCAGTCGCCCGAGGAGATCGAGATCCGGGCCGCGACCGTGCACGCGGGGGAGCTCCTCGTGCAGGAGCTGCAACGGTTGGGCAGGCCGGTCACCGCGGTGGAGGTCGACGCCTTCCTGTGGAACCGGGGGCTCGAGCCGGCGTACGCCTCGCCGCCGCCCCACCACACCCGGACCATCTACTACTGAGAGCAACGACTGGAGAGAAGCATCACGAGAGCGGGACGATGATGCCGTCGTGACCGCGTTGCCGCAGGCGGCGCCGCAGCTCCACGGCCTCGTCTCGGGATCCGAAGAGGCCGATCCGTACCCGGTGCCAGCCTCCTGCGCTCTCGATCTCGACGCCCGGGAAGTCCACCGCCACCCGGGTCTGCACGTCGAGGGCGTTGCGGTAGTCGCGGTAGGCCCCGACCTGCACGGTGTAGCGGGTCAGCCGGGTCTCGCCGGGGCGGCCCATGCCCACCTCGACCACCCGGATCTCGACCCGCGCCAGGCCGGGACCGATCATCCCGAGCTCGCGGGCCGCGGCGTAGGAGAGGTCGAGCATGCGGCCGCGCACGAAAGGACCGCGGTCGTTGATCCGCACCTGCACGCTGCGGCCGTTGTCGAGGTTCCTGACCTCGATGAGCGTGTCCAGCGGGAGCTCGCGGTGGGCCGCGGAGAGGCTGTACATGTCGTAGATCTCGCCCGACGCGGTGGGCTTGCCGTGGAACTCGCCGCCGTACCACGAGGCGACGCCGCGCTGGACGATCCCCGTCGACGGCCGGGCGAGGCGCTCGGAGGCGCAGCCGGCGAGCTGCCCCGCCGCGCAGAGGGCTGCCGCGAGGAGCGCGAGCCGGCCGCGCTGCGCCCTCAAACCCTCGGTTCCTCCACGGCGGCCGCCTCGAGACCCGCCAGGGCCGGCTCCACGACCTCCCGCAGGTACTCCTCCACCTGGGCCTGGGCGCGGCCGGTGAACCGCCCCGGATCGATCCAGGCGTCGATCTCGGCGCGTGCGAGGCCGAAGGAGGGGTCGGCCGCCACCCGCTCGAGCAGGGGGTTGTCGCCGCCCGCCTCGACGGTTTCCTGCGCTTCGAGGCTGTAGCGGCGCAGCGTCTCGTGCAGCACCTGGCGATCGCCGCCGCGGCGCGCCGCCTCCATCAGCAGCGTCTCGGTGGCCATGAACGGCAGCTCGCGCCGCACCCGCGCCGCGATCGTGCGCTCGCGCACCACCAGGCCGGCGGCGAGGTGGGCCGCCAGGCCGAGCACTGCGTCGGCGGTGAGGAAGGCGTCGGGCAGCACCAGGCGGCGGTTCGCGGAGTCGTCGAGGCTGCGCTCGAGCCATTGCAGCGAGCTGTTGAGCGGGCCGTTCAGCGCGTCGGTCAGCAGGCGCCGGGCGAGGCCGCACATGCGCTCGGCGCGGATCGGATTGCGCTTGTAGGCCATGGCCGAGGAGCCCACCTGGTCCTCGCCGAAGGGCTCGGCGAGCTCGCCCAGCCCTTGCAGGAGCCGCAGGTCGGTGCCCAGCTTGTGGCAGCTCTCGGCGATCCCGGCGAGGGCGGCGAGCGCCTGCGAGTCCTGCTTGCGGGGGTAGGTCTGGCCGGTCACCGGAAACGACCCCGCGAAGCCCAGCCGCGCGGCGATCTCGCGGTCGAGCCGCCGCACCTTGTCGCCGTCGCCGTCGAAGAGCGTCATGAAGCTCGCCTGGGTGCCGGTGGTGCCCTTGGCGCCGCGGCAGCGCAGGGTCGCCAGCCGGTGAGCGACCTCGGCGAGGTCGGTCACGAAGTCCTGGAGCCAGAGGCAGGCGCGCTTGCCGACCGTGGTGAGCTGCGCCGGCTGGAAGTGGGTGTAGGCGAGCGCCGGCACGGCGCGCGTGCGCGCGGCGAAATCGGCGAGGGCGCGGATCGTCGCCGCCAGCCGCCGGCGCAGCAGCTCGAGGGCGTCGCGCAGCAGCAGGGCGTCGGTGTTGTCGGTGATGAAGGCGCTGGTGGCGCCGAGGTGGAGCACGCCGCCCGCCTCGCCGGCGAGCTCGGCGAAGTGCCGCAGATGGGCGACGACGTCGTGACGCGTGCGGCGTTCGAGCTCGGCGACGCGCCCGAGGTCGAGGTCGGCCTCGGCGGCCTTGAGCGCCGCGACGTGAGCGTCGCTGATCGGCAGGCCCAGCCCCTTCTGGACCTCGGCGAGGGCGACCCACAGGCGGCGCCAGCAGGCGAAGCGGTGGCGGGCGGAGAAGAGCCTTGCCATCTCGCGCGAGGCGTAGCGCTCGTGGAGCGGGTTCTGCGGCGCGTCGGCGGCCGCCGTGGGTGCTTCGGCAGCGATCATCGTTTCGCGGTCTCCGGGGCGGGCGACATTCTACCAGGCTCGGCGCCGCTTGGGAACTACACCGGCGGCCGCATGCCGCCGATCATGTAGCATGAGCCACGTCTGGCGTCTGACAGTGGTGGCCACCACGTCCGCCAGTGATGGTCGCGTGCGCCAATGGTAGCGACGTCCGCCAGTGTCGCCACGTCCGCCAGTGATTGAAATCACTGGCTATCTTTCCACCGTCCCTGCGGGACGAAGAATGAGGAGATCCGGATGCCTGCCACTTATCACAATCTGCGGTATCACATCGTCTTTGCGACCAAGCATCGGCTGCCGATGATCACACCGGACCTGAAAGACAGGCTCTATTCCTACGTCGGAAGTATCGTCAACGACGATGGAGGCTTCATGATCGACATCGGAGGGATGCCCGATCACGTATATCCTGGCCGGTCTCAAGCCTTCGGTCTCCGTGTCCCATCTTCTCAAGCAGGTCAAGGGGAGCTCGTCGTCATGGGTCAACAGGCTGCCAGGGCGAACCGACAAGTTCGGGTGGCAGGTCGGTTACTCCGCGTTCTCCGTCAGCGAGTCCCGAGTCGCGGCCGTTCGCCGGTACATCCAAAACCAGGAAGAGCACCACCGCCAGGTCAGCTACCGCGAAGAGCTCAAGTGGCTCCTCACAAACCACGGCGTCGAGTTCGACGAGGCCGACCTCGACGATTGACGCCGCTCGGGCGGCGTCCTCGTCCCGTAGGGACGGTGGAGAGATAGCCAGTGATTTCAATCACTGGCGGGAGGCCGGCGCCTCGGGCTGGTACCGCCCGTCCGCGAGCAGGTCGCCGGGCGGAGACGACACGCAGGTCGGCCGGATCTTATCGGAAGAAGGGCCGCTGGCGCGGCCCTCGGGCAGGCACGGGGGCCTGCCCCTACGCCGAACGCCCCAGCGGCCAATCCGGAGTAGAATGGGAAGGCCATGCGGATTTCTCCCCGGGGAGTCCAGAGGTTCCATGACCTGATGCCCTTCCGCATCCGCGAGGTGCTGCTGGTCGCTTCGCCCTTCGACGCCTTCATCCTCGAAGAGGACGGGCTGCTGACCGAGCAGGTCTTCCTCGAGTACCGCGACCTCTCCCTGCCCGCCTCGCCGCGCTTCACCCACGTCGCGACCGGCGAGGAAGCGATCCGCAAGCTCAAGGAGCAGCGCTACGACCTGATCCTCGCCATGGCCCGGCTGGCCGACACCGACGTCAACGACTTCGGGCGGCGGGTCAAGCGCCTGCGGCCCGGGCGCCCGGTGGTGGTGCTGGCGCTCGACAGCGAGGAGATCCACCGCCCCGGCTTCGCGATCGACCCGCAGGCGATCGACGGCGCGTTCGTCTGGGCCGGCGACGCCGAGATCCTGCTCGCCATCATCAAGTACGTGGAGGACCGCGACAACATCGATCACGACATCGCCAAGGGCAACGTGCGCGCGATCATCATGATCGAGGACTCGCCGCGCTACTACTCGCTCTTTCTCGGCATGCTCTACCGCGAGCTCATGAAACACGCGCGCTCGCTCTATACGGAAGGCACCAACGAGCTGCAGCGCCGGATGTACATGAGCTCGCGGCCCAAGATCCTGCACGCCGCGTCGTACGAGGAAGGCGTGCGTCTGTTCGAGCGCTATCGCCGCAACGTCCTGGCGATCATCAGCGACGTGGGGATCTTGCGGCAGGGCCTGCACAATTCCGAGGCCGGCCTCGACCTGCTCGAGCTGGTGCACGAGGCCGACCCGGAGCTGCCGCTCCTGTTGCAGTCGGCCGAGCCCGACGTGGAGGGAAAGGCGAAGCGGCTGGGGGCGACCTTCGTCGACAAGAGCTCGCCGCACCTGCTGGAGGAGATCGGCAATTTCCTGTCGACCAACCTCGGCTTCGGCGATTTCGTCTTTCGCGACCGCCAGGGCGACGAGGTGGAGCGGGCGCGCGACATGCGGGGCATGATCCGCAAGCTGGCGAAAGTGCCGGCGGAATCGCTCGAGTACCACGCCTCGCACAACCACTTCTCGATCTGGCTGATGGCGCGCGGCGAATTCGAGATGGCCGAGCAGTTGCGGCCGATGACCATCCACGACTTCGGCGACGTCGAGCGCTTCCGCGAGCGGATGATCGCGCTCCTCAACGCGGCCCAGCGCGACACCCACCGCGGCACCATCTCCGACTTCAGCCGCCAGCGCTTCGAGCACCACCTGATGATGCGCCTCGGCGAAGGCGCGCTCGGCGGCAAGGCGCGCGGCATCGCCTTCATGTACCGCCGGCTTTCCGACTTCGGCGACGAGACGTTCCACGACCTGCCGGTGCGCTTCCCGAAGACGATCGTGCTCGCCTCCGACCTCTTCGACGCCTTCGTGGCCCAGGGCGACCTGCGCCACTTCGCCGTCGCCGAGGGCGACGACCGCGAGATCGAGCGCCGGTTCCTCCGCGAGCAGCTTCCCGAGCAGCTCGCCGGCGATCTCCTCGTCGTGGTCGAGAGCCTCGAGGGTCCCCTCGCCGTGCGCTCGTCGAGCCTGCTCGAGGATTCCCTTCACCAGCCCTTCGCCGGCGTCTACGCCACCCTGATGATCCCCAACGGTTCGCCCGATCCCCGGCAGCGGCTCGCCGAGCTCTGCGCCGCGGTCAAGCTGGTCTACGCCTCGACCTTTTCGCAGAACGCCAAGAGCTATCTGAAAGCGACCGGCAAGCGGGTCGAGGAAGAGAAAATGGCGGTCATCGTCCAGTCGCTCGTCGGGCGTCGCTACGGCCGCCGCTTCTATCCGGCGTTCGCCGGCGTGGCCGAGTCCTACAACTTCTATCCCCTGGGCCCGCAGAAGCCCGAGGACGGGGTGGTCCACGTGGCCCTGGGGCTCGGCCGCTTCGTGGTCGCCGGCGGCGCGGCCCTGCGCTTCAACCCGCACCTGCCCGGGGTGCTGCCGCCGTTCCCCAACGCCCGAGCCATGCTCAACAACACCCAACGCAAGTTCTACGCCCTCGACATGGAGCACGCCTCGACCGACCTGGCGCGCGACCTGGCGGCGGCGGTGCGGGAGTTCGAGCTGCAAGACGCCGAGGACGATGGCACCCTGGCGCCCGTGGGCAGCGTCTTCAGCGCCGACGACGGCCGGGTGCGCGACGACCTGAGCCTCAAGGGGCCGCGGGTGGTCACCTTCAACAACATCCTGCGCCACAAGGCCATTCCGCTCGCCGACACCTTGTGCCGCCTGCTGCAGATCGCCGAGGACGGCCTCGGCGGCCCGGTGGAGATCGAGTTCGCCTGCGACATGGGCGACTGGGGACGGCGAGTGCGGCGCGGCGAGAAGCTCTACCTGCCGACCTTCTACCTGCTGCAGATCCGGCCCTTCGCCGCCTTCACCCGCCACGCCGAGAGCGTGCAGCTCAACTTCGCCCGCGGCGAGAGCCTCTGCGTGTCGTCGCGCAGCCTGGGCCACGGCGTCAAGAAGCTCGCCGACGTCGTGTACGTGCGCCGCGACCGCTGGCAAGCCGAGCGCAACAAGGCGATCGCCGCCGAGCTGGCCGAGGTCAACGCCGGGCTCGGCCGCGAAGGACGGCCCTACATGCTGATCGGTCCCGGCCGCTGGGGCACCGCCGACGACTGGCTGGGAATCCCGGTGCAATGGGCGCAGATCTCCAACGTCAAGGTGCTGGTGGAGGCCTCGCCCGCGGACTACGACGTGGAGCCCTCCCAGGGCACCCACTTCTTCCAGAACCTCACCTCGCGGCGCCTCGGCTACATCACGCTGCCGCCCGGCGCCGACAAGAACGGCGGCGGCGACTTCCTGGACTGGGATTGGCTCGACGCCCAGGACGCCCACCGCGAGACCGAGCACCTGCGCCACCTACGGCTCGAGGAGCCCCTGGTGGTGGTCTTGAACGGCCGCGACGGCCGCGCCGTCGTGGCCAAGCCGGGGGCGAAGGGCGAGGGCAGCGGGGTGATCACGCGGCCGTCGGCCGAGGCGCTGGCAGAGGCCTGAGGCGGCTACGCCGCCCCCACCACCACCACGAATTCCCCCTTCAGCGACGAACGCTGCGCCAGATCGCGGCGCAGCTCCTCGAGCTCGCCGCGCAGCACCTCCTCGTGCAGCTTGGTCAGCTCGCGGCACACCGCCGCCGGACGGCCGCCGCCGAGCTCGGCCGCGGCGTCGGCCAGGCTCGCCGGCAGGCGATGGGGCGACTCGAAGAAGAGCAGCGTATGGCCGAGGCCCTGGAAGCCGCGGAAGAAGGCCCGCCGGCGCTTGGTGGTGCGCGGCGGGAAGCCGCAGAAGGTGAAGGGGTAGGGCGGCAGGGCCGAGGCCACCAGCGCCGCCAGCACCGCCGACGGCCCCGGCACCGGCTCGATGCGGATGCCGCGCGCCGCCGCCTCGCGCACCAAGAGGAAGCCGGGGTCGGAGACCAGCGGCGTGCCGGCGTCGCTGAGGACGGCGATCACCAGCCCCTGCTCGAGCAGCTCCACGAGCTGCGGCAGCCGCCGGCGCTCGTTGTGCTCGTGGAGCGAGAGCAGACGCTTCCTGAGGCCGAGGTGGGCCACCAGGCGCCCGCTGTGGCGGGTGTCCTCGCAGGCGATCACGTCGGCCTCGGCGATCGCCCGGGCGGCCCGCGGCGAGATGTCCTCGAGGTTACCGATCGGCGTGCTGACGACGACGACTTTGCCGCGCGCTTCCATTCCGGCGTCATTCTAGCGACAGCTCGAGCGCCCGCGTCATCTCGACGTCGTAGCAGTCGTCCGAGGCCAGGAAGTCCGAGCTGATCAGCAGGAGGACGATGTCCGCCGTCTCCAGGCGGAAGCGAGGGCCGCTGGCGCGGCCCTCGGGATAGTCCTCGACGAGCGCAAGCCCTGTGGACCTCAAGGACCGATTCGTCCCTGACGTGTACAAGCCCTGCGGTCGTCAAGGACCGATTCGTCCCTGACGTGTACAAGCCCTGCGATCGTCAAGGACTGATCCGTCCCTGACGTGTACAAGCCCTGCGATCGTCAAGGACTGATCCGTCCCTGACGTGTACAAGCCCTGCGGTCGTCAAGGACCAATCCGTCCCTGACGTGTACAAGCCCTGCGGTCGTCAAGGACCGATTCGTCCCTGACGTGTACAAGCCCTGCGATCATCAAGGACTAAACCGTCCCTGACGTGTACAAGCCATGCGGTCGTCAGGGACTGATCCGTCCCTGACGTGTACAAGCCCTGCGGTCAGTGGCCGAGCCGCGAATCGGCAGGCGCAGCCTGCCCTACGAGAGCCTCAGCGTGAACGACCTCAGCGCCAGCCCCAGCACCCGCTCGTCCCCGGGCGCCGTGCCGGCGCCCGGAACCTCGAGCCGCAGGGTGTTCTCGCCTTCGCGCAGCACCCCCGCCGGCACCGCGAGCGTCCGCCGCGTGGGCTCGTAGCCGAAGCGGAGCGTGCCAAGAGGCGTGCCGTTGAGCGCCAGGCCGACGTCCTGGTCGCCGAGAGTCGACGCGTGCAGCTCCACGACGCCGGGGCGCCCGGCGACGCTCGCGTCGAGCCGGAAGCCGAGCGCCGACTCCCGGCCGCGGCTCCAGCGCAGGCCGTCCTCGGGCCCGTGCCAGTCGGTGAAGAGCAGGTCGGGGCTGTCGAAGGCAAGCTCACGGCCGGGCCGGTAGAGGCCCAGGTCGCGGCGGCGCACTTCGAGCCAGCGCGCGTCGACCGCGGCTTCGGTGGCGAGGAATTGAGGGTAGCGCCAGTCGAAGAGCAGGCCGTGGTACCTGGGGTCGTCGACGTTGGGCTGGCGGTCCCACCTCAGGATCGCCGGATTGAACAGCCCCTGGTAGCTGTGGACGGCCGCCCCGGCGAGCCCCAGCAGGAGGTAGGAGGCCGCCCACGCTGCTCGCCGCCGTGCCGGCGCCGCGGCGAGCCGCCGCCAGGCCCAGGCCGCCAGCACGAGGAAGCCCGGCATGATCTCGGTCAGCAGCCGGGGCCCGTAGCTCTGGCCGCCCCACCAGGTCTCTTTCATCGCCACGCCGGCCACGTGGAGCACGATCCACAGCGCCACCGCCCGCGCCAGCCGGTCCCGGAGCAGGGCGCGAAAGTGGACGGCGAGCGCCGCCGCCACCGGCACCAGGAACGGGCTGTAGACGAAGAGCCCCCGCCCGGGGCTGGCGACGACGCCGTAAAGGCCCTGCCAGGGGAAAGCGGCGGGCAGCACCTTGCGCGGCGAGTAGTAGCGCGGGATCCCCGGCAGCAGGTCGAAGGCGGCGAGGACGACGGCGGCGCCGGCCGCGGCGAGGGCCAGCCGGGCGCCGACGGAAACCGCGCGGCGCTCGCCGAGGAGATAGACGAGCACGGCGAGGCCCAGGAAGGCGGTGGCGGGTCGGATCACGAAGCCGGCGCCGAGCAGCAGGGCGAGCGCCGCCAGGTGCCGCGCCGCGACGGGCTCGCCGCGGCGCGCCAGCAGCAGCAACAGCACGAGACAGATCAGCACCGCCTGGTAGCAGGTGCTCCACAGGCCGGTGGCCAGCGTGCTGGTGAGGGAGCTGCCGAGGGTCGTCACCAGGGCCAGCGCGAGGCTCGGCCACGGCGCCGCGTAGAAACGCGCGAGGCGGTACAGCAGTACGAAGACGAGCGCGGTGCAGACGGCCGAGATCAGGTTCTGGAGCGCCAGCTCGTCGCGCTGGTCGAGCATGTCGTAGCCCAGGCCGCCCGCGAGCGCCACGGCCGGCGCCGACACCACGGGCACGCCGAGGTTGAAGTAGTAGACGCCGCCGCCCAGCCGCCGCAGCCGGTAGTTGCGTCCCTCGAGGTCGTAGGCGAGGCCGGGAGCGCCGCGGTAGACGCCGAGGTCGAGCGTCCCGTGGTCGACGAGGGCCTGGGCCGCGACCAGCGCCATCGCCGGGTCGGCGTCGCCCATCTCGAGGGGAGAGAGGGCGGCGAGGAGGAAGATCGCGGCGGCGAGCGCCGCGAGCACGGGGGTGAGCGCGCGCGGTGACGGATCCGCGAGGAATGCCGCCCACGGCTCGCGACCTCGGCGGCGGTCGCGTGGGCTCACCCTTGCCACCCGTGGCTACTCCGGGTCCCCCGATCTGCGCCGCTCCTCGACCGCCTCGCTCAGCACGTCGAGGTTGAACTTGGCCGCCAGGCGGCCGATCTGGGCGGCGTCGATCTCGCCCACGATGTTGACGAAGACGGCCTCGCCCTCGTCGTCGAGGTACATGGCCGCGAGCCCTACCGGACGCGCGGCCTGAGGCGCCCCCTGGGGGGTCGGGGGAGCGTCTTGCAGTCGCATCAGGACCGAGCCGCGGGCGCCGCGCACGCGGATGGCGATCGCCTCGGTCCAGCCGCTCTTGCCGAGGTCGCGGGCGCGGCGGCTGATGTCCTGGCGCACCGCCTCGCGGCGCTCCTCGTCCACCGCGTAGACGTGGACCTCGACGGCCTTGAGCTTGTCGACGACGTCGGCGAGCTCCGGGTCGCCGGCACGCGCCGCCGCGGCCACGAGCTGGATCAGCGGGCTCTTGACGGAGATTCGGATCTCGAGGTCGTCCTCGGTCAGCACGCCGCGGGGATTGAAGTCCACGAAGCCCGGGTGGCGGCTGAGGTCGTCCTCCTGGGCGCCGACGCCGGCGGCCGCGACGAGCGCGGCGGCCGCGAGCGCGAGGACGATCCGCCTACCGAGCATCGCGTCCGCCGCCTCCGTTCGGCGGAGGCTCGGGCAGGAGCATCCCGGTGATCGAGCGGGTCAGGGGCACGACCACGCGTTGCTCCACCTCGGTGCCGATGGTGTCGCTGGCCTTGCCGCCGATCTCGCCGAGATAGGCGAACGCGAGCTTGAGCTCGGCCTCGGCCTGGGCGATCTCGGCGCTCGAATAGGCCGGCGGCGGGGGCGGCGGGCCCGCCAGGCGGTAATAGGCCACGCCGAGCGCCGCCGCCAGGACCATGGCGACGGCCGGCTGCCATACCCGCCGCCGGTTCCGGAACCGCCGCAGCCGCTCGCCGAGCGGCGGGTGGGCGGCGGCGTAGTCGAGGGCAGCGCGGCTCGCCGCCGGCGGGCAGGCGACCTGCGGCAGGGCGCGCAGCTCGTCGCGCACGCGTCGCGCCAGCGCCAGCTCGGCGGCGCAGGGCGCGCAGCGCGCCAGGTGACTCTCGAGGCCGGCGCTCTCGGCGGCGGCGAGCTCGCCGTCGACGTAGGCCTCGACGAGCGCCTCGTATTCGGCGCAGCCGCGCTCGCTCGGTTCTCGTTCACGACGCTTGGGCATAGGCCGGCTCCTCGCGCAGTCTATCGCGGAGCATCTTGCGTCCGCGGTGCAGGTAGACCTTGACCGTGTTGAGGGGTTTGTTGACGGCGGCGGCGATCTCGTCGTAGGCCAGGTCCTGGATCTCGCGCAGGATCACGATCGAGCGGTAGGGCTCCGGCAGGCCGGCGAGCGCCGTCGTCAGGCAGCGGCGGAAGTCGGCCGACTCGGCGTCGCGCTCCGGATCGGAGCCGCCGCCGGGGGCCGCCTCGATCGCCGCGTCGTCGCCGTCGGCCTCGTGGCGGCGGCGCGTCTGGCGCCGCCGCACCGCGTCGACGCAGGCGTTGCGCGTCACCCGCAGCAGCCACGCCTGAAGATGCTCGCCCTCGAGCCGTCGCCAGTGGTTCCACATCCTGATCAACACTTCCTGGGTCACGTCCTCGGCGTCCTCGCGGTTCTTCAGAGAGTAGAACGCGACGCTGAAGACGCGGTCGCGGTGGAGCCGGACCAGCTCCTGGAAGTCTCCCTGCTCCACGTCTTTCCTAACGGTCTGGCTCGGCTCTGGGTTACAGGCTCGCGGTGTAGGGGCGCACGGCGTGCGCCCGGCCCCGAAGGGCCTTCCGGAGGGCGCAAGGCCTTGCGCCCCGACACAACCGCAGACGCGTTCTGGCGCGC
>Ga0299906_10000073_pt1 | contig 89058 bp, 71 predicted proteins | sample RVTome_14_FD_200259 | JGI IMG/M metagenome (GOLD analysis project Ga0299906, IMG submission 200259) | Soil microbial communities from uranium-contaminated site in the Upper Colorado River Basin, Wyoming, United States - RVT145D125 (version 2) ...
CCCTCTCCTGTCTGGAGTCAGGCGGTCAGCAGCAGGGCCCGCCAGAGCAAGCCGATGTGCTCTCGGGCCACGGCGGTCTTCGCCTTGTTCGTGTGCATGCGTCGCAGGAGCTGCTTGTAGCGCAAGCCCCGGCGAGCGATCCGCAGGTGGGCATCGATGCCCACGAACAGTTTCTGGGTATGCTGGCTCACGGCTCGGTCTCCTTGATCAGGACGCTCAGACGTCGCACACCACGTGCACGACCTGCCCACAGGTCTGCCCGATGTGGCTCGGCCTGGCGAGAGCCTGGCAATCCACGAGTGCTAGCGGGAGGCCGGGCCTCCATAGCGTCTGAGAGGCGCGCCGCGCGCGCGTCAGCCCGCCGCGACCCTGGGTGGCTCGGCCACCCGCTCGGCTTCGGCCGCGGACCGGGCCGCGGGCTCCGGCGAGAGCTCATCGGCCGGCCGCGAGAGCGGTGCGGCGCGCCGGGCCGCGGCGTACGCGTTGTTGTGCGCGCACGTGAAGCACTTGTGGTAGAGCCCGCGCTGACGGTCCTGGCACTGGTCGGGCGACACCCGGTGTGCGAAGAGCGTCGGCGCCCCGTCGATCCGGGTCGGGCAGACGCGCGTGTACTCGTCGGGCTGGTTCATCCTCCGTCCCTGTTGGAGGCTGGCGTCGGCTTCCCGGCGCTGGGCCACCTACGCGGGGCGCATTGTGAACCTCCCGCCGGCCGGGGCGCAACTCTAAGTCAAGCCCGCCAGCGTCCGCCGCAGGTGGCCGAGCGCCTCCTCGGCCGCCTGCGCCCCGCGGTGGCTGTCGCGCGAGAGCTCCACGGCGCCCATGCCGTCGAATCCGATTTCCAAGAGCGCGCCGAGAGTCTCGGCCAGATCGAGCTCTCCCTCGCCGAACATGCGGTGCTCGTGCACCCGCCCGCGGACGTCGTCCAGGTGGACGTGGACGAGGCGCGGAGCCCGGCGGCGGAGCTCGTCCCCGACCGGTAGATCGCCCGTCACGAAGAGGTGGCCGACGTCGATGCAGAGGCCCAGCCCTTCGCCGGCCGCGCCGAGGCGCCGGACGAGGTCGTCGTAGCCGGCCGGACGCTCGACGAACATGCCGGGCTCCGGCTCGAAGGCGAGCTGCAGCCCGGCCTCGCGCGCGTGCGCGATCACGCGCTCGATCCCGGCGCACAGGCGGTCCCAGTGCCGGGAGTCCGCGCCGTCCTCGGCTCGCGCTCCATCCGGAGCCCTTCCCGACCAGAGCGAGAGCACGCTCGCGCCGAGCTCGGCGCCCAGGTCGAGGCAGCGGCGCAGGAAGTCGACCCGCCGCTCGCGCTGCACGGCGTCGTCCTCGAGCAACGTCGGGAAGTGCTTGCGCCGCCCGTCCATCACGAAGCGCGCGCCCGTCTCGATGGCAAGCTCCATGCCGAGGTCGCGCGACGCGGCCGCGAGCGCGGCGACGGCCCGGCGGTCGAGCTGGAACGGGTCGAGGCCTCCGACGTCCGGGGTCAGGGCCATCCCCTCGTAGCCGAGGTCGGCGAGCAGCTCGAGGGCGTCGAGGGGCCGGTGGTGGGCGAGGCCGTTGGTGTTGTAGCCGAGGCGGAACACGGGCTGGTCCAGCCGGTCTCAGGCCGCCCCCTCGGTCTCGTCGTCGCGCGACTCGGTCTCGCGCCGAGAGCGCGGCTCACCGCGCTCCGCGGCCGAGCGCTCCTCGTCGGGCGTCGCGGGCACGCCTCGGCCGAACTCGGGCAGAGCCCCCGAGGGGCCCGACCGCGGCGCGGGGACGGACGGGATCGCGGGCTGCGAGGGCCCCGGCGAGACGCTGGCCGCCATGCGCTCGATCGCGGCGGGGCCCGTGAAGCCCGGCTTGCCCGGTGCGTCGAGCTCCTTCCTCCGCAGGTCGCGGTGGAGCGCGCGGCGCTCCCGGTCGAGGTCGCGACCGATCTCGCGCAGCTCGTCGGCGGGGTCGGCGAGACCGCGCTCGATCCTGCGCTTCTCGGCGTCGAGCTCGCGCTGGACCCGCCGCAGCTCCTCCTCCAGCCCGGCCTGCCGCCAGAGCTCGCTCAGAGCGCGCCGCGCGCGCGTGAGCTGGGCCACCGTGCGCATCGCGATCTCCGGCAAGCGCTTGCCGAAGATCATCAAGGCCACCGCCAGGATGACGATGAACTCGAGGAGGTTGACGTTGCCGAGGATGGCGAGCACGGCGGCTCATCATAGCCCAGGCCTCGCCGCGGAGGACGGGCGGAGCGGCCGGCGGATCACTGCAAGAGGCCCAGGCGGTTGCGCTCCCAGCCGAGCAGCGGCGCCGCGGTGATCAGGAACGTCTGGCCTTCCCCGGAGCGGAAGTTGACGCCGATCTCGACCAGGAAGTCGTGCGAGAAACGGCGCAAGACCAGGCCGGTGTTGAGGCGCCCGCTGTCGAGGAGGTTGATCGTCCGAACGCCCTCGATCTCCCACTTGGGCGTGAACCGGAAGCGCCCGCGCGTCGTGAACGCGTCGAAGTACGGCTTGCCGAGGAACTCGAGGTCCGAGGTCGGCGTGCTCGCGGGGGCGCCCTGGAGCGCTCGCGCGAGCTCCTCGCTGTCGACGATCGGTCCGCGCGCGTACGCGAACTCGAGCTGCAGGTCCTCGATCGGTGCGAACCCGAAGGCGCCCCGGAAGTAGTTGGTCTCCGAGTGGTCCAGGTCGTAGCGCCAGTCGTAGCGCATCGCCATCGGCACGGAGCGCGCGACGGTGCGCAGATCCGCGAGGAACTGCAGCTGGTTGATGTCGGAGAACTCGGGCGTGTCCTTGCGGCGGACGTTGCGCAGCTCGAAATCGTAGCTGCGCTCCCTGGTGCGGTTCTCCCAGAACGAGCGCAGCCCGATGTCGAGTCGCTCGCCCTCGATCGGGAATTCCACCTCGTCGAAGAAGACAAGATTGCCCTGCGCCGTGCCCGCCGAGTCGACGTGCGCCAGGTCGGTTCCCACCTGGTCGACGGCGAGGTCGGTGAAGTAGCGCACGCTCGGGGTCAGGTTGTGCGTCGCGGGGCCGTCGGTGTTCCAGAAGGTGGTGGCGAGCTCGATGCCTCCGAGGAGGCCAGCGCGGCGCGGAGCCTCGTCGGGGTCGAGGCCCTGGTCCCATGCCGTGAACCGCATGTCGAGGCAGGGCGTCGCGCGCAGCCCGACCACGCCGAGGTCGAAGGGCACTTCGAAACGGTGGTTGTTGTCGACGCGCAGGACTTCGCGGCTCCCGAGGCCATCGACGAACACCTTCTCGAGCCATTCGGTGTAGTGCTCGATCTCCAGCACATCGCTGGGATCACCGAGCGTCCCCTGCACGCGGTGCAGGTTGTCGACGTCGAGCGTCGTCTGGTACAGGAGCTGCGTCGAGCCGAGCTTCGCGATCGGGGTCGCTCCGAGATAGCCGCCCGCGGAGGGAAGCTCCTCGGTGACCGTCCGGAAGTCGTCGACGCGCGCGCTCACGCTGGCGTCGAAGTAGGCGTTGCCGCGCGCCTTGCGCCAGTGCAGGTAGTTGTCGCGCTGCTCGTAGCGCACCCAGTCGCCCTCGTAGAACTCGGACTGCGCGCCCGGGTCGGACTGCGTCGAGATCGCGAGGTCGAGCCATTCCTTCTCGCGCAGCGGGTAGCGTCCGCGCGCGCGGAACCAGCCGCGGAACTGGGCGCGGTCGTCCTCGGCGACGCGCACGTGGCCCTTGTCCTCGCCGCCGTCGTTGATGCCCGAGGCGTACATGTTCAGCCAGAACGCATCCTCCTTGTCCCGCCTGCGCTCGCTGAGCTCCAGTCCGACTCCGAGGAGCACGCCGCGCGAGCCGAGGTAACGGCCGTCGAGGTCCCAGCTCCCGCGCACCCGGCTGGGGTGGAAGCCGGCGGCGCGCGAGAGGTTCCGGCCGACCGGGCCCAGGTCGGAGCGGAAGCCCGTGCCCACCGTCGTCCCGAAGCGCGCCGAATCGCCGACGAGCAGGTTCTCCACGCCGATCACCTTGCCCTCGGAGGTCTCGAAGCCGCGCACGTCGCCCTCCTCGTCGAGCACCACGCGGCCGATCGGCGGCAGCGGGACCCTCAGCAGCGGTCCGAGGCGCAGCACGTTGCGGCTGGTCGACACGCGCCACCCGCCGTCCGCGCGCGGGTCGAGCACGAGGCCGCCCGCCTCGACCAGGTAGTGCGGCGCGTCGTGGCTGCACGCCGTCAGCGTCGCCTTCTTCGCGCGCAGGGAGCCGTCCGCGCCCATGCGCAGCCCGGCCGCCCGCACGCGCATGCGCTCGCCGCGGCCGAACGCGTCGAGCTGGACCTCGATCTCGGCGTTCTGGACCCAGCCCTCGTTCGTCGTCAGGTCGACGAGGGCGGCGTCCGCGCGCCCGGCGCGGGCGTCACCCTCGAGGGTCTCGACGTCGCCCTCCAGGTAGACCTGCTCGACGTAGCGCGAGATGTCGGCCGCGACGATCGGCCGGAAAGGGTTCTCGAGCAGGTCGACGCGCGGCAGCTTGGGCGGCGGCACCGGCTCCTCCTCGATCTCGACGCCCCACAGGGCCGCGCGGCCGCGCCGCGCCCAGGCCTTCTCGTCGATCCACGCGACGCCCCACGCGGCGCGCATCAGCCCGTAGTCGTCCCTGCCCTCGGGGTTGCGCACCACGAAGAGCGTGCGGTCGCCCCACGGCACGGGCTGCACGGACGCGAAGGAGATGAGCCACTGCCGCCCGATCGTGCTGAGCACCTCGCCGCGCTCGGCGCGCACCAGGAAGGTCTCGAGGTCGATGTCGATCAGCACCGACTCCATCCGCCTTCCGACCATCTCGATCGTGGCGGGCTGGCCGCGCACGACGGCGCGCTGGGGCGACATGTAGAAGTTGTCGCCGGTCGCCGTGGCGCGGTCGGCGTAGGTGGCGACGAAGTGTCCCCAGGCCTCGACCGAGTGCACCGCCGCGCGCACCTCTTCGTCGCCCTCCGCCCGGGCCGCGCGCTCGAGGTCGGCCGAGAGCCGCATCGTGTCCGCATCGACGACCAGGCGCTGTCCGGTCGCGTCGGTGCCCTCGACGTGCGCACCGCGCTCGAGGAGCACCCCGGTGGGGTCCGCGCGCAGCACGCCTCCGCTGGCCTCCGTGAAACCCTCGACCGGCACGCCCTCGGCGACGAACGGGAGCAGGATCGCGCGCACGAAGATGTGCGGCGCGTCGGCTTCGAGGTAGCGGTCGTCGAAGAGGATCGACTTCGCGGTCAGCTCGTACGGCAGGTCCGCGTCGGCGAGCCTTCCCCAGGCGCTGACGCGCCGACCCGCGGTGGTCTCGAGGCGGCCGGCGCCGTCGCCTTCGACGACCAGGCGCTCGCCGGCACCGCTGAGCTCGACGTCCCCGCTCATGTGCGCCTCGACGTCGCCGGTCGCGACGAGCTCGGACGCGAGGAGCTTCGCCCGGAGGTCTCCCTCGCCCTCGACCAGCGTGCCCGTCACCCGCAGCGTGTCGGACTTGAAGTCGGTCTTGCGCTCGGGCTCGATCACGTCGGCGCGCCGGACGACGGAGGCGTCGAGGACGAACGGGCGCGGCTCGCCCTCCGCGACCTCGGGGACGTCGAGGTGGACCTCGTCGGCCTCGAGCGTGTACGTGCGGTCGATCGCGCGCACGCTCGCGACGACCGAGCCTACGGCGTCGACGCGGTCGGGCTGCACGTCGATGCGCAGGGCCTCGAACGAAGCGGCCTCCAGCCCCTCCTGCGCGCGCGCCGCCATGTCGAAGCTCGCGAGAGTGCCGGGCACGCCGTACAGCTCGAAGCGTCCGCCGCCCCTGGAGACGACGCGCACGGCGGAGCCCTTGCCGAGCGCCCCCACGTAGGTCACGTCGCCCTCGGCAGTGAAGTGGCGCGTCGCGCCGTCGAGGTCGCGCAGCACGTCGGCCCGGGCGGTGAACGCGTCCTCGCCCTGCGTCACGAGCCGCACGCCCTCGGCGAGCGGCACCTCCCACTGCTTCCCCCGCGAGCCGAAGAGGAGCTGGCCGCTGGTGAAGATCTCGGCCGCCTGCGGGTCGCCCTCCTCGCCGACGACCAGGTGCGTCGGACCAGTGCACGTGACGTCGACGCGCCCGTCCTCGCCGCCGCTCAGCCGGCCGTCGAGGCGCGTCGCTTCGAGCCGCCGGCCGACCTGGGTCAGGACGACGCTTCCCGACGCGACCATGGTGCCGGACTCGCCGCCTTCCGCGAAGGAGCCGCTGATCTCGTCCTCGGCCCGCACCACGAGGTCGTCGAGACCCGGCGCGCGCAGGACCGCCGGCCCGGTCTGTGCGAACGTCGTGCGGCCCTCGAAGCGGATCGCCTGCGGGCCGTCGCCCTCGAGCTCGACGAGCAGCGGCTCCCCGCGCGGGCCGGTCAGGGTCACCGCGCCGTGCGGCGCGCCGGTGAGCCGCAGGCTGGAGAGGTCGCCCGCGGGGGTCAGGTCGACGGCCCCGCGGCGCGCATCGAAGCGGTCGCTGCCGCGGGTGACGACGACGTCTCCGGTCGCGTCGACGCGGGTCACCTCGAGGACGTCGTCCGAGCGCACGCGGCCGACGAAGTGCAGCTCGTTCGCGCGCACGGCCCCGGCCACCTCCGGGCGGTCCGTCTCGCGCAGGTCGAGCCGCGCGTCCTCGCGCGCGAACAGCTCGATCACGCTCTCGCCGGCGATCTCGACGGCGCTCACCTCGATCGGGCCGCCGGTCGGCGTGGTGAACACCGCCTGGCCGCGCTCGGTCGTGACGAGGACGCGTCCGCCCCGCTCCAGCTCGAAGGTCCGGCGCTCGCCCTCGACGAGGAGCCCGGTCCCGCGCGCGATCAGCCCGCGGCCGGTGACGTCGACGACGTCGTCGCCTACCGAGCGGAAGACCCGGTCCTCGAGGCTGCCCTCGAGCCGCGGCGCGCTGAAGACGATGGGCACGAGGGGGCCGCCGACGTGCTGGGTCACGACGACGTCGGTCAGGATCACGCGGCCGTCGTCACCCAGGACGACGTTGGTCCCCTCGACGTTCGCCCGGATCCGCCCGCCCTTCGCGACGAGCGTGCGCACGTGGCTCTCGTCGACGACGTCGTAGAACTCGACCACGAGGTCGGTGACGTCGTAGAGGCCCCCGCCCGCGTGGTCGATGTCGCGCGCCTCGAGCACGTAGTCGCGCCGCCCCGTCACCCGGTCGAAGGTGCGGAAGCGGAACTCGCCGTTGGGGATGATCACGATCTCCCCCTGTCCCTCCCCCTCCGGTTCCTGGGCCGGCGGGGGGCGCGGCCCGGGCTCGCTCCCCGCGCTCGGGGGAGGCGGCGGCGCGGGCTTCTCCGGGGCGCGGGTCGCGATGTCGAGCAGCACGATCGCGGCCAGCCCCAGGCCGAACAGGAGAAGGAAGAGGAAGAGCTTCCTCATCGCGCCGCGCCGCTACTCGACGCCGAACCCGTCGAGGATCGCCTGCCAGCGCTCCTTGGCGCGCAGGACGAGCTCGGCGAGCTCGCGCACGGCGCCCGCTCCGCCGCTGGCGCGCGTGACCAGGTGCGCGCGCGCGCGCACCTCCGGGCGGGCGTTGGCGGGAGCCGCGAAGAACGCGGCGCGCGCGGCGAGGCCGAGGTCGAGCACGTCGTCGCCCATCGCCAGCGTGGCCTCGACCGGGATCTCGAGCCGCTCCTGGATCTCGCGCAGGGCGCCCGCCTTGTCGCGGCAGCGTGCGTGGTACTCCGCGACGCCGAGCTCCTCGGCCCGGCGCCGCGCCGGCACGGGGTCGCGCCCGGTGATCCACGCCAGGCGCACGCCCGCCGCGACGAGCCAGGCGAGCCCCTGTCCGTCCTGGACGGAGAAGGACTGCCCCTCGGCGTCGCCGAAGTAGGTCACGGTGCCGTCCGTGAGCACGCCGTCGACGTCGAGCGCCAGGAGCCGCGCCCCGGCCAGGAGGGCCCGCCCGCGAGCGTCCAGAGCGCCGCCCCCGCGCGACGCGCCGCCGTCCCCCGGGGACGCATGCGGGGCCGGACTCCCGTCCATCCCGCCTAGCCTGAAGGGGCTAGAGGCCGATGTCGAGCAAGTCTTGCACGTCGACGAGGCCGACCGGCCGGTTCTCGGCGTCGACCACGGGCGCCTGGTCGATGCGGTGCTCGCGCAGGAGGCGGTGGGCGTCCTCGGCGAGCTGATCGGTGCGCAGCGTCTTGGGGTCCTTGCCCATGAACTCCTCCACCGGCGACTCGAGCAGCTCGGTCTCGCCGCGCTCGAGGAGCCGCCGCAGGTCGCCGTCGGTGAAGATCCCGGCGAGCCTCCCGGCCGGGTCGACGACGAGCGCGGCCCCCGGGCGCCCCGGCGTCTCGGAAGTGCGCAGGAGCACCTCGAGCACGGGCATCCCGGACGGCACGAGCGGCAGCTCCGCGCCCTTGCGCATCACCTCGTCGACGCGCATCAGCCGCCGTCCGAGGCTGCCCGCCGGGTGGTAGCGCGCGTAGTCCTCGCGCTCGAAGCCGCGCTCGGCCGAGACGACCATCGCCAGCGCGTCGCCGAGCGCGAGCATCGCCGAAGTGCTCGCGGTGGGCGCGAGCTTCAGCGGACAGGCCTCCTCGACCTCGCCGATGTCGAGCACGCCGTCGGCGAGACGTCCGAGCGTCGACTCCTTGCGGCCGGTGAGCGCGATGATGCGCGTGCCGATCTTGCGCGCGACGGGCACGAGCGCGTTGACCTCGGCCGATTCGCCCGAGTTCGAGAGCGCGAGCAAGACGTCCTGCGCCCGCAGCCGCCCGAGGTCCCCGTGCAGCGCCTCGGCCGGGTGCAGGAAGAAGGACGGCGTGCCGGTGCTGGCCAGCGTGGCGGAGATCTTCTGGCCGACGAGGCCGGCCTTGCCCATCCCGGTGACGACGACCTGGCCGGTGCATGCGAGGACGAGGTCGACGGCCGCCGAGAACCCCGCATCGAGCAGCTCCTCCAGCCGGCCGATCGTCGCCGCCTCGATCCGGATCACCTCGGCCGCGCGGGCGAGGCGCTGCGACAGCGGTCCGTGTTTTTCTTCGCTGGCCAAGACGCTGGCGAAACGCGTGCTTCGCCGGAAGCCGCGCGATTCTAGGCGCGGCCCCGAAGCCCCGCAAGAAACGGGGGCTGAGGAGCCCGGGTTGCTAGCATGAGCGCCCGTGCGACACGGTGCGTGATCCATTGAACGGCGACATCCTCCAGCTCGTCCTCGTCCTCGGCTTCCTGATCCTCTGCCTGGGGATCCACGAGGCGGCGCACGCGTGGGTGGCGCACCTGTGCGGGGACGATACGGCCAAGGACATGGGGCGCCTGACCTTGAACCCGGTCCCGCACATCGACCCGTTCATGACGATCATCCTCCCGGCGATGCTGTTCCTCGGGACGGGCGGGCGCATGATGTTCGGAGGGGCCCGACCGGTGCCGGTGAACCCCCACAACCTGCGCCACCGCTCGCGCGACATGATGCTCGTCGCGCTCGCCGGGCCGGCGAGCAACTTCGTGCTCGCCGTGCTCTTCATGGTCGTCTGGAAGGTGCTGGTCCAGGTCCTCGAGATGCCGGCCGAGGCGCTGGCGCCGCGGGTCATGGAACAGACCGTGCTGTTCAACATCCTCCTCGCGGCCTTCAACATGGTGCCGATCCCGCCCCTGGACGGCTCGCGCGTGATGGCGTACTTCCTGCCTTCGAACCTGCGCGAGACCTACGTGAACCTCGAGCGCTTCGGCATGCTGCTCGTCTTCGCGTTCGTCTTCTACCCGCCCACGTCGCGCCTCCTGTTCTCGGTGATGAAGCCGATGTGGGACACCGCCCACGTGCTGAGCGGAGGCAACTGGTGAGCGGCGACTACACCGTCCAGCTCGACGAGGTCTTCCACGGGCCGATGGACCTCCTGCTGCACCTCGTGCGCGAGCAGGAGGTCGAGATCCACGAGGTCTCGATCCACCGCGTCGTCGACGGCTACTTCGACTACCTGCGCCGGCTCGAGGAGCTCGACATCGAGGTCGCCGGCGACTTCCTCGTGCTCGCCTCGTCGCTGATGGCGATCAAGTCGCGCTCGCTCCTGCCCCGCGAGGAGGTCGAGCTCGACGACGCGCTCGACCCGGAGGACGAGCTGATCCAGCGCCTGCTCGAGTACCGGCGCTTCAAGGAGGCCGCCGACGACCTCGACGACCGGCGCCTCTCGCGCGCCGCGCGCCATTCGCGCGGCTACCGCGGCGAGATCGCCGAGCACACGCCCGAGCGCACGCTCGAGCTCGGAGAGCTGACGGTCTGGGACCTGCTCGGGGCGTTCTCGCGCCTCATGCGCGAGACCCTCGCGGGGCGCCCGCACCGCGTGCGCGCCGACGCCCACCCGCTGCGCTACTACGTCTCGGCCATCGGGCACGCGGTGCTCGCGAAGCGCGAGACGTCGCTGCGCGAGCTCCTCTTGGGCCTCGACCCCGAGCCGTCGCGCGAGGTGCTCGTCGGCGCGTTCTGCGCGCTGCTCGAGCTGGTGAAGCTGGGGGTCGTCCGCGCCTACCAGGAGGACCTCGCGGGCGACATCCGAATCGCCGCCAGCGCCACGGCCGACGAGGACCTCGAGGGCGTGATCGGCGCGACGACCTTCATGGACGAGGAGGATGGAGCGCTGGAGGGGCCCCTGGCGGGCCCGCCCCCCGATCCCCTGCCGTAATCTCGCCCTGAGGGGTGGACCGATCGCGGGTCGGGATCCATATTCCCGACCCACTCCCCCCGGACACCAGCCCCTCCGACCCCGCCCGAAGCCGCTATCCCGACTGGAAAGGTTCCCGTGAGCAACGCATTGGACGTCAGCGACAGCACCTGGGAGAGCAGCGTCCTCAAGAGCGACAAGCCCGTCCTGGTCGACTTCTGGGCGCCCTGGTGCGGCCCGTGCCGCACGATGGGCCCGTTCGTCGACAAGCTGGCCGAGGAGTACGGCGAGCGCCTCAAAGTCGTCAAGCTGAACACGCAGGACAACCCCGAGGTGCCGGCGCGCTACGGGATCACATCGATCCCGACCTTCATGGTGATCAAGGGCGGCGAGGTCGCGGGCCAGGTCATCGGCGCGCAGAAGTACGACGCCCTCAAGAAGGCCGTCGACCCGCACGTTTGACGGCGAGCCCGGAGCATTCATGAGGCTTTGCGCCGGACGTCGTAGAGGCCGCCAGATTGCGGCTTTGCGACCGAGGCGGCCGATTCCGATCGAGGCGACATCGGCGGGTCGTCGAGGACGCCGAGGGAGCCAAGTCGCGAGCTGGCGAGCAGATACGGCGTCCGGTCATGAGTAGTCCCGGCTAGGGCGCGGCGGATGCGCCTCGTCTTCCTCGGGTCCCCGTCGTTCGCCACGCCCGTCCTGCGGGCGCTCCTCGCGAGCCCGCACGAGGTCTCGGGACTGGTGACGCCCCCGGACCGACCGCGCGGGCGCGGGCGTGGCGTCCCGGCGTCGCCGCTCGCCGAGCTCGCGCGCGAGCGCGGCGTGCGGACCCTGCGCCCGAAGACGACCAAGGACCCGGCGTTCGTGCGCGAGCTCGCCGGGCTCGAGCCCGAGGTCCTCGCCGTCGCGAGCTACGGCGAGATCCTGCGCCGGGACGTCCTCGACCTCGCGCCGCACGGAGCGCTGAACGTGCACGCCTCGCTCCTGCCGCGCTGGCGCGGGGCGTCTCCCATCCAGCACGCGATCCTCGCCGGAGACGAGGAGACCGGCGTCTCGGTGCAGCGCATGGTGCTCGCCCTGGACGAGGGCGACGTGCTGCTCGCCGAGCGCACGCCGATCGGCTCCGAGGAGTCCGCGGGCGAGCTGCTCGAGCGCCTCGCCGAGCTCGGCGGCGGCGCGCTCGTACGCGCGCTCGATGCGCTGCAGGAGGGCCGCGCGCGATTCCTACCGCAAGACTCCGGCGGCGTCACGTACGCCCCCAAGCTGAAGAAGGAGGACGGCCTGGTCGACTGGAGCCGGAGCGCCGAGGAGCTGGCGCGCTTCGTGCGCGCGATGACGCCCTGGCCGGGAGCGCGGGCGCGCTGTCCGGACGGGCGCGAGCTCGTGCTGCTGCGCGCGCGCCCGGTCTCCGGGAGCCCCGGGGTCGCAGCCGGACGAGCCCCGGCCGGCACGGCGATCGTCGCCGCCGGCGGCGCGTTCCTCGTCGCCACCGGGCGCGGCGCGCTCGAGCTCCAGGAGGTCAAGCCTGCGGGCAGGGCCGCGATGACGGGCGCGGCGTTCCTGCGCGGCGCGCGCCTCGCGCCCGGCGAGCGCCTCGGGAGCTGACCGTGCCGCGCCACGCCGCCTGGACCCTGCTGCGCTCGGGCCGCCTGACGGCGCTGCGCGAGGTCGACCGCGTGGCGCGCGCGCGCGGGCTCGACGCGCGCGACACCGCCCTGCTGCGGCGCCTCGTCGGGACCGAGGTACGGCGCCGGGGAACGCTGCGCGCCCTGGTGCAGGCGTTCACGCGCCGCAAGCCGTCGCCCGACCTGGCGGCCCATCTGCGGCTCGGCTTCGTGCAGCTCTTCTTCCTCGACCAGGTGCCGCCCCACGCGGCGGTCTCGGAGACGGTGCGCGCGACGGCCGACACGCTCGGGCCCGCCAAGGGGCGCTTCGCCAACGCAGTGCTGCGCGAGGCGCTGCGCGCGCGACGCGAGGAGCGCAGCGGCGATCCGCGGCGCGACCTCGTCGACCGCGAGGTCTCCTTCGAGCGTCCGGTCTTCCGCGACCCGCAGGCGCACCCGCTGCTCTGGGCCGAGGACGCGCTCTCGATCCCGGGGGCGCTGATGAAGCGCTGGAACAAGCGCTACGGCGACGAGCGCGCGCAAGCGCTCGCGCGCACCTACATGGGCGAGCCCGACCTCTCGCTGAGAGTCGTCCGCGGGGACGCGGACCAGGCGTGCCAGGCGCTGGCGCAGATGGGGCTCGATCCGCGCCGCGGCGCGCACGAGCGCGTGCTGCTCGTGCCGGCGGCCGAGACGTCGACGGTCGTGCACGCCGCCCCGTTCGAGGCGGGCGAGTGGACCGTGCAGGGCGAGACGTCGCTGCGCGCGGCGGAGCTCCTGGGTTCCGCGGACGGCGAGCGGATCCTCGACCTCTGCGCTGCGCCCGGCGGGAAGACGACCCTCCTCGCGGAAGGGGGTGCGCGCGTGCTCGCCGTCGACCGCAGCCCGCGGCGCCTCCTGCGCGTCGTCGAGGCGGCGCGCCGGCTCGGCGTCCTCGCACGCGTGCGCTGCGTCGCGAGCGACGGGGCACGCGTGCTCCGCCGGATCGCGTTCGACGCGGCGCTCGTGGACGTGCCGTGCAGCAACACCGGCGTCCTCGGGGCAAGGCCCGAGGCGCGCTGGCGCTTCGGGCCGGCGACGCAGGCGGCGCTGGTCGAGCTGCAAGGCCGCCTCCTCGGCGAGGCCGCGCGCCTCGTGCGGCCCGGAGGGCGACTCGTGTACTCCACCTGCAGCATCGAGCCCGAGGAGAACGCGCGCCAGGTGCAGGCGTTCCTCGACGGAGCCGCGGGCTGGACCCTCGCCCGCGAGCACGAAGCCCTCGCCGACGCGCCCGGCGGGCCGGGCCCGGTCGACGGGGGCTACGCGGCGCTGCTCGAGCGCTCGTAGGCCCGCAGTGTAGGATGGCTCGCTCGACCGGCGACCTCGGAGCGAGCATGGCACGGCCCCAACGCAGCAAGTACCGGCGCGAGCGAGACGACGTGGATCCCGAGGACGAGCGCCGCTCGCGTCGACCCGCGCGCACGCCGGCGTTCAGCGCGGGCCCCGTCGTGGGGTTCGTCGTGCTGCTCGGCGCCGCGATCGGCATCGCGGGGTGGGCCAACAAGGCCAAGACCGAGGCCGCGCAGCCGGAGACGCCCGCCGAGTCGCGCAAGGCTTACGTTCCCTTCGCCGACGTGCCCTCGGAGGCGCCGCCGCAGGGGAGCTCAGGTGGCGCGGCACGCCCGGCGCGTGGCCTCTTCGAGGACCTGGCCGGGGACGACGAGCTCGCCGGCGAGCAGGCCTGGCGCGAAGCGCAGCTCGTCGCCGAGGAAGCGACCGAGCTCCTGCGCGCGGCGTCCCGCGCCAAGGAGGAAGGCGACTTCGGGACGTACCAGGACAAAGCGAAGGCCGCGCGCGACAAGTACAGCGAGGCGCTCGAGGACACCTCCGAGTGGTACGAGGCGCTCGTCGCGCGCCTGGGCGAGAGCAGCGGCATCGTCAGCCGCGTCCGGCGCGAGCGCAGCGACTGGACGAAGACGCTCGTCGCGCTGCACAAGATGACCGGCCGCTGATCGACGGGCGGGCGTGGGCCCTTCTCGCGGGCCCCTACTTCCCCGCGCGCTTCTTCCCCGACTCGAACTCCGGCATCGGGGGGAGCTCGAGGCCGCCGGCCTTGCGCGATTCCTTCTTCTTCGAGGGTATCGGGGCGGCGGGCTCGTCGATCTCGAGCTGTCCGAGCTCCTCCTCCTCGGCGACCATCTCGAACTCGAAATCCTCTCCGCTGCCGCCGTCGGCGTCGTCGACCGCGGGCTCGACGACGACCTGATCCAGCTCGTCGGCGAACCCCGCGTCGGCGGCCATCTTCTGCAGGTCTTCGAGGACCGCCGCGTCGGCGTCGTCGAAGAGATTGCCCCAGCCGGACTGCGACTGGGAGGGGGCCTTGCGGGCCGAGCTGAGGTTCTCCTGGACCCAGCGCCGGTTGGTCGTGGCCGTCCCGACGACCGGGAGGACGATGAGGTCGGACTCGGCGGCGAGCATGCCGAGCACGTCGGCCGGCACCAGGCCTGGCATGCTCACGGTGAGCACCTGGCCGAAGCGGCACATCGGCACGAGCGCGTGCTCGAAGAGGAAGCTCGAGTTGAGGTCAGCCAGGCACTCGGGGTCGGGGTCGGCGAACTCGACCGGGAGGAACGGAAGCTGGAACATCTCGCAGATGACGTGCGCGAGGTCCCAGTCCCCGATGTGACCCTCCGCGACGAGACACTCCGCGAACGGCGGCCCGCCGGAGTGAGCGTTGTCGAGGAGCTCGCCCAGGACGTTCGGGTCCACGAGCTCGCGCTCCTGCAGCACCTCCGCGAGACGGTTGTTGTCGAACCTCAGGTTGTGCTTCACGAGAGCGCCCCCGGGGATCGCGGCGCGGGGGCGGCCCCAGCTCTATCGGCAGCCCCCGCGCGTGCCTGGAGCCGTCTCGGCGGTTCCACGGGCGTCGCGCGGGAAAGGTTTTCCTGCCCGCTCCTGGTGTCCAGGAGAACGGCGGGTTCCTGGCCTCATACGTCGAGGTTGGTCGCCTCGAGCGCGTGCTGCTCGATGTACTCCCGCCGCGCTTCGACCCCGTCGCTCATCAGGATCGTGAAGATCTCGTCGGCGCCGATCGCGTCCTGGAGGGTCACCTGGTAGAGGATGCGCCTCTCGGGGTCCATGGTGGACTCCCAGAGCTGGTCGGCGTTCATCTCGCCCAGACCCTTGTAGCGCTGGAGGTCGACTCCCTCCTGGGCGGTCTCGTGGACCAGGCGCGAGAGCTCGAGCAGTTTCTTGGACGAGCGCTGGCGCCCCTTCCCGCCGCTCAGCACCCAGCTGCCGCCGCCGCGGAACTGCACGCCGCGCGCCTCGATGGCGCGCAGCACGCGGACGACCTCCTCGATGTGGGCGAGGTGGCATTCGACGACGTCGGCGTCGGCGATCGCCACCCCGCTCTCGGGCCCACCGTAGACCCTCGGCGGACGGTTCAGCCGGGCTTGCTCGAGCTCCATGAAGCGCGCCAGCTCTTCCTTCGAGTCGAAGAAATGCTCCTCGCCGCCCTCGACGATGCGCGTCCAGTGCGTCGGCAGCTTCTCCCCGTCCCAGCGGTCGACCAGGGCGCTGGGGGAGAACCGCGCCCAGATCGGCGCGATGCTCTGCGCCAGATCGACGAGCTTCTCGAGCGCGCCGCAGAGCTCGCGCAGCTCGGCTCCGGCGAACGTCCGGCCCGATGTCTCGTCAGCGATCTCGATCGCCTCGACGCCGCGCTCGGTGAGGAAACGCCGCAGCTCCGCGTCGTCGGTGACGTACGTGTAGCTCTTGCCCTGGGTCACCTTGTAGAGCGGGGGCTGGGCGATGTAGAGGAAGCCCTCCTCGATGAGCCCCGGCATGTGCCGGAAGAAGAACGTCAAGAGCAGGGTGCGGATGTGGGACCCGTCCACGTCCGCGTCCGTCATGATGATCGTCTTGCCGTAACGCAGCTTCGAGAGGTCGAACTCGTCGGCGATGCCGCAACCGAGCGCGGAGATGATCAGCTGGATCTCCTGGTGGCCGAGCATCTTGTCCAGGCGCGCCCTCTCGACGTTCAGGATCTTGCCCTTGATGGGCAGGATCGCCTGGTAGCGCCGGTCGCGCCCCATCTTGGCGGGCCCGCCCGCGGAGTCGCCCTCGACGATGTAGAGCTCGGTCTCGTCGCGGTTGGAGCTCTGGCAGTCCGCGAGCTTGCCTGGGAGGTTGCCGCTTGCGAGCGCGGACTTGCGCCGTACGAGGTCGCGTGCCTTGCGCGCCGCCTCGCGCGCCTGCTGCGCGCGGATCGCCTTCTGGACGATCGACTTGGCGGTCGCCGGGTTCTCCTCGAGGAAAGTGCCGAGCATCTCCCCCACGACGGACTCGACGATGCCCTGCGCCTCGCGGTTCCCGAGCTTGTCCTTGGTCTGCCCCTCGAACTGGGGCTTGGGCACCTTGAGCGAGAGGACGGCCGTCATGCCCTCGCGGAAGTCGTCGCCCGAAGGCACCGAGTCGGAGTCCTTGAGCAGCTTCTCCTGCTTGGCGTACTGGTTGAGCGTCCGCGTCAGCGCCGACTTGAGGCCCGCCAGGTGCGTCCCCCCGCCGTGCGTGTTGATGTTGTTGACGAAGGTGTAGATCGTCTCCTGGTACGAGTCGGTGTACTGGAGCGCCAGCTCGACCTCGTACTCGTCGTTCTCGTCGTCGGGCGAGACGGCCGTCTTCGTGAAATGGACGATGTCCTGGTGGAGAGCCGTCTTGTTCTTGTTGATGTGGCCGACGAACGTCAGCAGGCCCTCCGGGTAGCAGAAGACGTCCTTGGCGCCCGTGCGCTCGTCCCGTAGCTCGATCGTGAGTCCGCGCGTGCCCATCAGGTACGCCGTCTCGCGCAGCCGCTTGTGGACGATCTCGTACTCGATCTCGAGGGTCGTGAAGATCTCGCCGTCGGGCTTGAAGGTGACCGTCGTGCCCGTGCGGTCGGTCTCGCCGATGACCTCGAGCTCGCGGGCGCGATCACCGCGCTGGAAGCGCATCCAGTGGATCTTCCCGCCGACGTGGACCTCGACCTCGAGCCACTCGGAGAGCGCGTTGACGCAGGAGACGCCCACGCCGTGCAGGCCGCCGGAGACCTTGTACGAATCCTTGTCGAACTTCCCGCCGGCGTGGATCTTGGTCAGGACGACCTCGACGGCCGGGATGCCCTCCTTCTTGTGGATACCGACCGGGATCCCGCGACCGTCGTCCTCGACGCGCACCGATCCGTCTTCGCGGATCGTGACGTTGCACCTCGTGGCGAAGCCGGCGAGGGCCTCGTCGACGGAGTTGTCGACCACCTCCCAGATCAGGTGGTGCAGGCCGCGCACGTCGGTGTCGCCGATGTACATCGCGGGCCGGATGCGGACGGCTTCCAGGCCCTCGAGGACCGTGATCGAGGCTTCGCTGTAGACGGAGCCGCTGGGCTCTTGCGTGTCGGTCATCGCTTGAGTTTCAGGACGACGCGCCGGATCGACGCGGTTCCCAGGCGCTGGTTCGCGAGCGCCCTGTAGTGTTCCGCCGTGAAGTTCTTGAGCTCGTGGAGGTGGGCGGCGGAGTCGACCTCGACGTACAGCTCGCCCCGCTGGAAGCGGACCGGCTGGGCGTGTTGCGCCAGCTCCGCTCCCAGCACGGACGACCAGGCCTCGTACACGGGCCACTCGCGCAGCTTGCCGGACAGGCCGCTCGTCTCGAGGTAGACCCGCACGGCGTCGTGCATCGAAGCCAGACCGCCGCGCCTCTTCTCGGTCCTGGTCAAGGGTTGCTCAAGCCTCGATCGTGATCGGCATCACGATGTAGATGTAGTTCTCGCCCAGGCAGAACTTCCCGGGGCTGGTTTTCTCGTTGAACTCCAGGCGCACCTGGTCGAGGTCGCAGTTCTTGAGGCCGTCCAGCACATAGTCCGGGTTGAAGGCGATCTCACCCTCGTTGTTCTTGAAATCGACGTCCAGGTGGGCCTTGGCGGTCCCGCGGCCCGCCGACTGGCCGAAGAGCTCGAGCCGCCCCTTGGACATGCGCAGACGGACGGCGCGCGCCTCGTCCCCGGTGACGTTCGCGACCAGCCGCAGCTTGCGCATCAGGAGCTCGCGATCGGACTCCATGACGTTCTGGACCTCGGCCGGGATCACGGCGGCGTAGCGGGGGAACTCCCCGTCGATCAGGCGCGCGAAGATCTCGGCGCTGCGCGTCTTCATGCCGATCTGTCCCTCGCCGAAGTGCAGCTCGATCGGATCGAGCGGGTCGGCGATCACGCGGCAGAACAGCTGCATGCCCTTGGTCGGCACGATCGACGACCTTGCTCCGACGTCACCTCCCTCGACCGGCACGGTCGCGAGGGCGAGGCGCCGCCCGTCGGTGGCCACCAGGCGCAGCAAGTCGTCCTCCACCTCGGTCAGCACGCCGTGCATCGCGTAGCGGCCGGGCTCCCGCGCCGCGGCGAAGGCGGTCCGACCGACCAGCTTCACGAAGGTCCCGCCTTGCATGCGGATCGTCTCGCCGCCCTCGAAGCGGGCGATCACGGGGAACTCGTCGGGGTCCACCGTGACGAGCTCGCATTCGTCGTCGCCGCTGAAGATCCGGCACACCCCGTCGCGCGTCTCGAGCGTGACGTCCTCACCCGAGAGGTCGCGCACGAAGTCCTGCGCCACGCGAGCCGGGATGACGGCTGGGCCCGGTTCTTTCACCTGGACCTCCTCCAGGCGATAGCGCACCGACACCTCGTAGTCGGTCCCCACGAGCTCGAGAGCTTCATCGACGGCCACGAGACAGACGTTCTCGAGGACCGGCTTGGTGCCCTTGGCCGGGATGACGGTGTTGGCGATGGCCAGCGCCTCGCGCAGGGAATCACGTTTGCAGACGACCTTCATGGACGGACTCTGGGAGCTTGCCGGAGGGGAGGTCGACCCAAGGTGCTGCGCCGTCTCCACACCCTTCCTAAAGAGATTCTCTTCGCCCTCATCTTAAGGAGCGGCCCGAGCCGGGCACAACGTCGCGGTCGGCGGACGCAATTCGTGATCAGCCATGTACTTGCAGCCGCGGGACGGCTGTGGAGGGTTCGCCAGGGGCGGTGGAGGCCCCGTGGACTCGCGGGCCGGTTGTCCACCCCTCTCCCGGAGGTGCTCGCGAGCCCCGCCGCCCGCCCTGTTTTCCCCCGGACCGTCGACAGTCGCAGCGCGGTTCTCGGCCGCGGACTCCGCGGTGCATGGACACCTTTTCCACGGCCTTCCGCGCGAGCGACCCCGGCCTCCGAGGCGAATCGCGCGCCGCGCTCGGGGGCCATCAGCGCAGCTCGCCGGTGCCGAGCCTCCCGAGCAGGTCCTCCACCACGCCGCGAGACGGGGCATCGTCGACGATGAGCCCCGAGATCTTGTCGACGGCGTAGAGCACCGTGGAGTGGTCACGGCCGCCGAAGAAGCCACCGATCTCCTCCAGCGAGTGGCGTGTGATGCGCCGCGCGAGGTACATCGCGACCTGCCGCGGGTAGGTGACGCTGGCCGTTCGCTTCTTCGATTGCAGGTCGGAGAGCTTGACGCCGAACTGCTCGATGACGGCCTGGATGATGTCGTCCATGGAGGGCTGTCCGCGGCGCACCTCGAACACGTCGCGCAGGGCCTCCTTGGCGAGGCTGCCGTCGATCGTGCGCCCGGTGAGTCGCGAGTAGCCGATCAGCTTGGTCACCGCGCCCTCGAGCTCGCGGACGTTGGTCTCGATCCGCTCCGCGACCATCTGCGCCACCTCGTCCTCGATCTCGCAGCCGCGCTCGCGACTCTTGCGCTTGACGATCGCCATCCGCGTCTCGTAGCAGGGCGCCTCGACCTCCGTCACCAGACCCCACTTGAAGCGCGACACCAGTCGGTCCTGGAGCGTGGGAATGTCCTTGGGCGGGCTGTCCGACGACAGGACGATCTGCTTGCCCGCGTTGTAGAGCGTGTTGAAGGTGTGGAAGAACTCCTCCTGCGTTCGCTCCTTGTTCGCCAAGAGGTGGATGTCGTCCACGACGAGCAGGTCGACGTTGCGGTACTTGTGACGGAACTCGGCGAGGTCCCCGTTCTCGAGCGCGTTGATGAAGTGGTTGACGAACGTCTCGCACGACAGGTAGAGGATGCGCGTCCTCGGCCAGCGCTCGAGCACCGTGAAGCAGACCGACTGCAAGAGGTGGGTCTTCCCGAGGCCCACGCTGCCGTGCAGGAAGAACGGGTTGTAGGCCTTGCCGGGGGACTCCCCCGCCCCCATCGCGGCAGCGTGGGCGAAGCGGTTGCACGGCCCGACGACGAAGTTGTCGAAGGTGTACTTGGGATTCAGGACGACGTCGCTGTTGACGAGCAGTCCGCCGCCGTTCCCGCTGCTCAGCGCCGCCGCGGTCTCGTGCGCGGGACGCCCGATGCTCGGAGGGAGGCCCGGTGAACCGGGGGGGCCGCCGCGCGCCACCTCGCCCCGCGCCGAGGTCCCGTTCGTCATGGGCTCGGAGGGAGCGGGCGGCTCGCGTTCGACCAGCGTCAGCTCCTCGTCCACGGTGAAGCAAACCGCGAGCCGCGCGCCCAGGATCGAGAAGAGGGACTCCTCGACCGCGTCTCGGTAGTAGCTCTCCAGCCAGTCGCGCGAGAACGCGTTCTGGACGGCGAGCTCGACCGAGTCGCCGTCGACGCGCTTCAGCGCCGTTCGACGGAACCACGTCTCGAACTGCTCGGGTTGGACGCGCTGCTGGATCGCTTCCTGGAAGTGGGACCAGAGCTCGCGCAGGGATCCGCTGTCCGCACCGCTGGAGGGAAGTTGCACGCGAAATCGCGGCTCTTCGGCAGCCTCTGAAGCCGCTTGCAGCCGGGGAAGTCCTTGCCTCAAGGGGTTCGTCGCTTCGTCTGCCAGGGAAATGGGGGCGCCCGAGACCAATCGCTCCGCGGGGGAGCGACCCGACAGAAACCCCGTTTCGAAGGCTCGATTCGGGGAATACGGAATCCCCTAGGAATCCAGCGTGAATTCCCTGGAGACGGGGAGGGATCCAGGCCGTCGCTCGGGGGGGGCGGTTCCGCGGGTGGACTCGCGCTGAGCGCGTCGGCAGGTGGATCGCTCGATGGAGGCATTACACGCGCAAGTGCCGCAGAGGTCAACGGCTCCAGGCGAACTCTTCACAGGTTGTTCACCGACGCGCACCGCGCCTGGACTTACGCGCTTCTCCCCAGGATTTTCCGCAGCGTTTCCACCGCCGTGTGCACGTCTTGCGGCGTCGTGTCGCGACCCACCGACAGACGCAGACCCGCGCGCGCTTCCTCGCTCGTGCGGCCCATCGCCAGCAGCACGTGCGAAGGCTCGAGCGAACCGCTCGCGCACGCCGATCCCGCGCTCGCCTCGAGACCGGCGACGTCGAGACGTGTGACGAGCACTCGTCCGTCGACGCCCGGGACGAGGACGTTCAGCGTGTTGGGCAGGCGATCCTCGGACGTCACCGGCGGTCCCGACAGAGATGCTCCCGGCAAAGCGCGCCGAACTTCCGTCCAAAGGAGCGAAGTGATTCTACGCGTGTGTCGTCCGTAGTCTTCGCGCTGCGCCGCGGCGAGCTCGATCGCGAGCGCCGCCGCAGCGATCGCCGGGACGTTCTCCGTCCCCGGGCGCACGCCACCCTCCTGGCCGCCTCCGAACACCAGGCCCTCGAGCGCGATCCCGCGCCGCCGCACGAGGACGCCGACGCCCAGCGGCCCGCCGAGCTTGTGGGCCGAGAACGAGGCGAGGCCCACGCCGCTGCGCGCGAGGTCCAGGGGCACGCGCCCCAGCGCTTGCACCGCGTCGGAGTGGAGTACCGGGCGGAGCGCCGGATCGAGCGCGGCGAGCCCCGCGCCGACGCGCTCGAGCGGGGTCAGCGACCCGACCTCGTTGTTGGCGGCCATCACCGAGACGAGCGCGCACCCCGGGGCGCGGGCGGCGTCGAGCAGGTGCTCGAGGTCGACGCGTCCCTCGCGGTCGACGCCGACCCGTACCACGCGGTGGCCCTCGCGCTCGAGGCGCTCGGCGGGCTCGAGCACCGAGGAGTGCTCGACGCGGCTCGTCACGAGGCCCGCCCGGGCGCCGCGCGGGCGCAGGTACCCGAGCAGCGCGAGGTTGTTCGCCTCGGTCGCGCCCGAGGTGAAGAGCACCTCGTCCTCCGCGACTCCCAGCGCCGCCGCGGCCCGCTCGCGGGCCTCGTCGACGCGCTGGCGGGCCGCGCGGCCCGAGGCGTGGACGCTCGATGCGTTGCCGCCCAGCGCCTCGAGCACCTCGAGGAAGAGGGCGCGGACCTCCGGCCGCATCGGCGTCGTGGCGTTGTGATCCAGGTAGACGGCCATCAGCGCGCCTGGAGCAGCCGCTCGTACAGCCCTTCGTAGCGCGCGACGACGGCGTCGCGGTCGAACCGCTCGCAGGCGGCGCGGCGCGCCGCGCTCCCCATCTCGCGGGCGGTGTCGTCCTCGGTCAGGAGTCGCCGCAAGTGGGCCGCGAACGCGTCGCGATCCTCGAGGTCCGAGAGCAGCCCCGTCTTCCCGTGCTCCACCACCTCGGCGACGCCGCCGACGTCGGTGGCGACGACGGGGATGCCGCACGACATCGCCTCGAGCGCCGAGAGGCCGAACGACTCCTCGCGGCTCGACAAGAGGAAGACGCGCGCCGGCGCGAGCAGCTCGGGCAGCGCGTCGCGGATGCCGAGGAAGCACACGCGATCGCACAGGTCGAGCTCGCGCGCGCGCTCGCGGCAGCGCGCCTGGTCGGGGCCGTCGCCGACCAGCACGAGCGTCGCGTCCGTTCCGCGCGCTCCATCCGCGAAGGCCTCGATCAGCCACGGCACGCGCTTGACGGGACGGAAGTTGCTGACGTGGACCGCGAAGGGCGGTCCCTTGCGCGGCGGCGCGGCGGCCGGCGAGAAGGCCTTCGTGTCGACGAAGTTCGGGATCACCTCGATCGAGCACGGCTCGACGCCCTCGCAGAAGTTGTCGCGCGTCGAGCGCGCGAGCGACTCGGAGACGGCCGTGACCGCATCGCTGGCGAGGATCACGAACTGCGTCAACAGGGCGTACGATGGGTCGTTGCCGACGAGCGTGATGTCCGTTCCGTGCAACGTCGTGACGACCACCGGCGCCGCCCGGCCGGCGCGGTCGCGCGCCGCCGCGCGGGCGAGGAAGGCGCTGACCGCGTGCGGCAGCGCGTAGTGCGCGTGCAGCACGTCGAGCCCCTGGTCGCGGTGCACCTCCAGGATGCTCGAGGTGATGGCGAGGTCGTGCGGCGTCGAGTGGAACAGCGGGTAGGGGACGCCCTGCGCGACGTGCATCTCCACTGGCCCGGGCGAGCGCGCCAGGCGCGGCGGCACGTCGTGCGAGAAGAGGTGCACCTTGTTCCCGCGCTCGGCGAGCGAGAGCGCCAGCTCGCTCGCCACGACGCCCGAGCCGCCGTAGGTCGGGTGGCAGAGGATGCCGATCTTCGCTTGCATGAGGAGGCCCTTAGGCGACGCTCACGCGCCGCGCGAGCCCGCGCCGAAGGGTTCCTTGGGCAGCGGCGGCAGGTCCCGCGCTCGGACCGGCTCGGCGCCCCCCGGCGGGGCCTCGTCGGCCGGCCGGGCGCGGGCTTCGCGCACGAGGCGCCGCAGGAGCTCGTCGGCGGCGCGCGTCCCGGGCCGCGGGCGCTGCGCCAGCTCCGCGTCGCGCCCCTCCTGGGCGATGACCTCCAGGGCCACCAGCAGGTGGTCCCGCGCTCCGTACGACTCGGGCGCGTACTCGAAGATCGTCTGCCCGTGGCTCGGCGCCTCGGCGAGCCTGACGTTGGTCCGCACCGCGTTCTCGAAGACCTGGCCCGGGAAGTACGTGCGGATCTCGGCCAGCACCTCGCGCGCGAGCCGCAGCCGGTTGTCGTACAGCGTCGGCAGGATCCCGGTGATCTCGAGGTCGGGGCGCATGCGCTTGCGCAGGAGCTGCACGACCTCCACGAGGCGCGACATGCCCTCGAGCGCGAAGTACTCGGTCTGCAGGGCGATGAAGACCTCGCGCGCCGCGACGAGCGCGTTGATCGACAGGAGCCCCAGGCTCGGCGGGCAATCGACGATCACGTAGTCGGCGGCGCGCGCGCCCGCCCACTCGTCGACCGCCTGCGCCAGCAGCGACTCGCGCGCCAGCGCGCTCGCCAGCTCGAGCTCGGCGCCCGAGAGGTCGAGGTGACTCGGGACGAGCGCGAGGCCGTCGACGCGGGTCGGCACCAGCGCCTCCGCGAAGGAGCACCTGCCCGTGAGCAGGCCGTACGTCGAGCGCTCGCTCGCGCCCTGCAGCCCAAGATGCGTCGACAGGTTCGCCTGCGCATCCATGTCGACCAGCACCACGCGGCGCCCCAGGAGCGCGAGCGCCGCGCCGAGGTTGGCGCAGGTGGTGGTCTTGCCCACCCCTCCCTTCTGGTTGACGACGACGATCCTGCGCATGGCGTCGAGGACTGTAGCAGCTACAACAAGGGATCCCGGAACGGCACCGGGCCCACGTGCGCCAGCGGCTCGCCGTGGCGCACCCCGATCCGCTCGCCCCAGTACCGCGCCTTGCTCTCCATCCGCGCCAGGATGTCCGCGCCGAAGAGGAAGTGGCTGCCGTCGTCCGCCGTGTCGCGCGGGGTCAGCTGCGAGGCGTAGCAGCGCACGAGCCGCACCTTGTCCTCCCACACCGCGTCGATGTCGACCACCAGCGGCGCCTCGAACGGCACGTGGCCGAGGAAGTGGAAGAGGTGCCGCGGCCGGTGCGCGGGCGCGGCGCCGCCCTGCTGCGCCATGCGCGCGAGACCCGAGACGAACCACGCCTCGCGCGCCAGGCGGCCGACGGCGCAGTGATCTGGGTGCAGGTCCTCGAGGTGGTGGGCGAAGACCAGCTCGGGCCGGTGCTCGCGAAAGAGGGCCGCGAGGCGCTCGCGCAGCTCGACGCTCGGCTCGACCCGGCCGTCGGGTTGCTCGAGGTTGTGGCGCACGGCGATCCCCATCACCTCGTTCGCCGCCGCGCTCTCGGCATCGCGCGTCGCGCGGTCGCCGCGCGTGCCCAGCTCCCCGCGCGTGACGTCGACGATCCCGACCGCGCGCCCGGCGCGGACCAGCCGCAGGACCGTGCCGCCGACCGAGATCTCGGCGTCGTCGGGGTGCGCCGCGACGACCAGGGCGTCGAGCTTCATGCGTCCTCCTCCAGGTGCACGACCAGGTGCTCGCTGGAGAGCGCCGGCAGCTCAGCGTAGAGGGCCTCGATCCAGGCGCGGCCGTAGCGCGCCGTGAACTGCAGCGGGCCGAGGACGCGCTCCTGCGGGGCGCCGCGCGGGAACAGGGTATTCGAGAGCCGGCGCAGCTGGCGACGCCCCTTGCCGCTCTTGTTCGCGTGCACCCGCTCGGCCTTCTCGACGAGCTTGTCGACCAGGGCGCGCCCCTGGCTCGCCGCGCGCGCGAGGTTCGCGCCGAGCGCGGGGTCGAGCTCGGCGAGCTCGGCGCGGTGCTCGAGCAGCCCCGCCGCCCCGGCCTCCGCGGCGCGCGCGATGGCGTCGAGCACCGCCGGCCGCTCGACCTCCGGCGCGAGCTCCTCGAGCGCGCCGCGCCGCGCGAGCACCTCGCGCAGCTCGAGGCCGGTCTTCGCGAGCGCCGCGCGCGTCTCGGCGTCGATCAGCGAGCACGTCACGCGCGGGGCGAACGCGGTGCGCGGCACGCCGGCCGCATCGCGCAGGGCCGCGAGCTGGACCAGGTAGCCCAGCTCGCCGAAGCCGCCGACGTAGGCCGCGACGGGCAGCACCGCGTCCTGGACCAGCGGCCGCAGGAGCGCGCCCGCCGACCAATCGTGCGGACCCTGCAGGATCTCCGCGGCGAGCTCGTCCTCGGTGCGCGAGCCCGATTCGCCGTCGTAGCGCAGGCCGTCGCCGCCCGCGCGCAGCGCGCGCCGGCCCTCGGCGCCGACGTGGTAGACGAGCGCCGCGGCCGCGGGGTCGATCGCCGGCTCGAGGCCCGCGGCGCGCACGTCCTCCGAGCCGGCCGCGAGCGCGCGCACGGGGCCCGCCGCCACGAGCTCGGCGAGCGCGTGCGAGAGCTCCTCGCGCACCCAGTCCGGCTCGAGCACGACGAGGCCGTGCTCTCCGAGCAGCTCCGTGAAGGCCCGCGTCATCGCCCGCGCGAGCGTCTCGCCGGCGCGCGGCACGAAGAGCTCGAGGGCCTCCTCGGTGTGCGCGTGCTCCTCGTACATCTGCGCCAGGGATCCGCGGATCGCGCCGAGTCGCTGGTGCTCCTCGTCGAGCACGAGGCGCGAGATCGGCTGGCGGCCCGACGACATCCCGGCGAGGCCGATCTTCTGGAGGTCGAGGTTGCGATTGAGCTGGTAGGCGTGGTGGACCTCGGCGACGTCGTGGTCGTCGGCGTGGTTCCAGAAGATCGGCACGACCGGGGTGCCCCATTCCCCGGAGAGCTCGTGCGCCAGGCGGCAGGCCTGGAGCGCCTTGTACAGGCTGTAGAGCGGCGCGCAGAAGAGCCCGGGCTGCTGGCCCGACACGATCGCGAAGGTCCCCTCGCGGGCGAGTGCCTGGAGCGAGCTGTGCACCCGGCCCGGCGGCTCGAGCGGCGCGAGGCCGGCGGCGATGCGGCGCACGAGCGCCTCGCGCTGCGTCCGTGCCTGCCAGGGCGGACGCTCCTCGGGCCGCGGCACCTCGCGCGGCGCTCGCGCGACCGCGAGGAGCGCGAAGCGCGGGCCCTGCGCCAGGGCCGCGCGCGCCAGCGGCGAAAGGCCGAGGACGTCGGCGGGCAGGTGCTCGAGCCGCGCCCTCACCGGGGGTTCCCGAGCGCGCCCTTGATCGCGCCCACCATCTCGTCCAGGGCGGCGCGCGTCGCGTCCGGCCACGCGAGCTGTGGGCGCGAGCGGTGTGCGAAGAGCACCGCGCGCGACGAGCTGACGAGCGCGCCGCGCCCTTCGACGAAGCCCGGGACCACGTCGGCCGGCCCGGCGCCCTGCGCGCCGTAACCCGGCAAGAGCAACGGCGCGCGCGGCATGCGCTCGCGCAGGCGGGCGAGCTCGCGCGGGTGCGTCGCCCCGACGACCGCGCCCAGCGCCGAGAAGCCGCACTCGCCGACCAGCCCCGCGCCCCACTCGGCGACGGCGTCCGCGATGCGCGTGCTCAGGCTGGGCTCCCCGCGGGCGCCCGCCGCCTGGAAGTCGGCGCTGCCGGGGTTCGAGGTCCGGACGAGCACGTAGATCCCGCCGCCCGTGCGCGCGGCCGCCTCGAGGAAGGGCTCGATCGAATCGCGCCCGAGCAGCGGATTGACGGTGATCGCGTCGCACGGCGCCTCGTCCGATTCGAGGAAGGCGCGCGCGTAGGCGGCGGCCGTGCTCCCGATGTCGCCGCGCTTCACGTCGCCGATCACCAGGAGCCCCGCGTCGCGCGCCGCCCGCACCACGCGCTCCCAGGCGAGGGCGCCGTCGGCGCCGAGCGCCTCGAAGAACGCCGACTGCGGCTTGACGGCCGGAACGCGCTCGGCGACGAGCTCGATCACGCGCACCAGGAAGTCCCCCACGGCGCGGGCGCGCTCGGCGCGCGGCGCGGCGGGATCGCGCGCGACCGCGAACTCTTCGGGCACGAGGTCCGTGTGCGGGTCGAGACCCACCGCGCAGGGGTTGCCTTTCGCCCGCACCGCCGCCTCCAGGCGGTCGGCGTAGTTCACGAGGCCTCCCTCGCGGGCCCGCGCGGCCTGCGCCGCTCGCCGCAGTCGCGCGGCGCGTGCGGGGCGCGGCGCAGCGCGGGCTCGCTGCCGTCTTCGCTCGGGCCGGCCTGCGAGACGGCCTCCGCGCCGGGCACGAGGACGCCGGCCGAGACCGCCACGCGCAGCGCCTCGTCGACGGAGATCTCGAGCGGGATCAGGCGCGCGGCCTCGATGAAGACCGTGAAGCCGGTCATGGGCATCGGAGAGGTCGGGATGAAGACGGAGACGTAGCGTCCGCCCTGGGCGTCGTTGAGGCTCTTCAGACCGTTGCCGGTGACGAAGCCCAGGGTCCACGCTCCCTCGCAAGGATAAGGCGCGAGGACGACGGTATCGAACTCGAGCCGGTCGTCGGAGAGGAAGAACTCGACGAGCTGCTTGGTGTAGGGGTAGACCTGGCGGATGAGCGGCACCGAGGCGACGCGGCGCTCGACCGCCCCGATGAAGCGCCGGCCGAAGAACCCGCCCGCGAAGTGGCCGAGGACGAGGATCAGGAGCAGCGAGGCGAGGATCCCCATCCAGGGCGGCACCGCCGCGCGCGTCGCCTTGCGCAGCTTGGCGGGGTCGATCGCCAGCGCCTTGAGCTCGCGCAGGAAGCCCTCGCGCTCCAGGCGCCAGTTCTGCAGCTCGGCGAGGAAGGTCGCCGAGCCCGGGCCCTCGCGGAGCGCCATGTCGGTCAGCTCGACCGGCAGCCCGTGCGGGTCGAGATAGGCCCGGTCGTAGGGGTCGATCCCGAAGAGCTCCAGCACGCTCCAGCCCACCCCGTTGCCCTCGAGGCCCCCGTAGATCGCCGAGTGCAGCGGCGAGGCGAGGTAGGCGTCGACGAACTGCGCGAACGTGACCAGCAGCCAGAGCGTCAGGGCGGCCGGCAGGATCGTGACCAGCCCGCGCGAGAGCATGCCGCGGCGGCGCCGGGGGCGAAGGCCTTGCCTGCCTGCCCTGGGAGACCTCGAGGTGACCATGATCGTCGTGGACGGGGCGCGGCACGCGGGGCGCGCCCCTACCCCCTAGTTCGGGCGCGCGAGACCCGGAAGATCACCGAATCCGGAGCGCGCCGGCGCCCGCGGGACCTACGCCGCGGGCGCCGAGCCGGCGAGGCGCGTCAGGAAGCGGCGCGCCAGGGCGTCCGCGAGCGGCAGGCCGCTCGCGCTGAGGCGGAAGCGGCCGGCCCGTTCCTCGAGGTGTCCCGAGCGCGCGAGCCCGCGCGCGAGATCGAGCGCCGGGTCGTCCTCCGGCCCGCTCTCGAAGCCCGCCGCGCGCCGCGCGGCGCCGGGCTCGACGCCCTCGGCGAGGCGCAGCCCGAGCCACCATGTCTCCGCCAGGCGCGTGCCCGGGCCCGGATCCTCGGCCCACTCGATCGCGCTCCCCGCGCCCTCGGCGGCGCGCTGGTACGCCGCGAGCGCCTTCGTGTTGCCCGCGCGCGTCGTGCCGACCTTGCTCACCGCGCTCGGGCCCACCCCTATATATGGACCATTGCGCCAGTAGCCGAGGTTGTGGCGGCACTCCTCGCCCGGCCGGGCGTAGTTGGAGATCTCGTACGCGTCGAGGCCGCGCTCGGGGAGCTGGCGCCGGGCGTGCGCGAACAGCTCGAGCTCGAGCTCCTCGGGCGCGCGGCCGATGCGGCCGTCCTCCAGCCAGCGCTGGAACTGCGTCCCCTCCTCGAACGTCAGGTTGTAGGCCGAGACGTGCTCGGGCTCGAGGTCGAGCACGCGCTCGAGATCGCGCCCCCAGCGCTCGAGCGTCTGCCCGGGGGCCGCGTAGATCAGGTCGACGTTGAGGCGCCGGAAGCCCGCCCCGCGCGCGGCCTCGAAGGCGCGGAAGGAGTCGCGCACGCCGTGCACGCGGCCGAACAGCGCCAGCGTCCCCGGCTCGAGGCTCTGGAAGCCGATCGACAGCCGGTCGACCCCGAGCGCCGCGAGCAGCCGCGCCTTCTCGAGGTCCAGGCTCTCGGGGTTGCACTCGAGCGTCACCTCCTCCGCGCTCCCGCGGAAGCCGGTGCGGTCCTCGACGCCCTCGATCAGCCGCTCGAGCTGCGCGCACGAGAGGTAGCTGGGCGTCCCGCCGCCGAAGTAGACCGTGCGCGGGTCTCGCGGCGCGCGACGCCGAAGCTCCGCGAGGATGGCGTCGAGCATGCCGTCCACGTCGTGGCCCGCGCCGGGGACGGAGAAGAAGTCGCAGTACCCGCACTTCCGCGCGCAGAAGGGGAGGTGCAGGTAGAGCGGGGTGCCGGCGGGGGCGTCGTCGATCCGGAGCGGCTCGGGCAAGGCCGGCCATGGTATCGCCGGCCGGGGCTAGTCGTCGCCCATCACCCCGTACAGCTTGCGCAGCGCTTCCTGCTCGATCTGCCGCACGCGCTCGCGCGTCAGTCCGACGACCTTCCCGATCTCCTTCAGGGTCATCGGCTCGCCCTCGCGGTTGCCCAGGCCGTAGCGCAGGCGCAGGATCGTCGCCTCGCGCTCGTCGATGATGCCGAGGAGCTCGTCGAGCTTGTCGAGCAGGTCCGAGTGCACCATCTGGTCGTCCGGGCTCGGAGCCTTGAGGTCCTCGACGGTCTCCTGGGCGGAGGACAGCACCTCGATCGAGACCTCGCTGCACGTGCCCGAGGTCTCGATCGTGCGCTTGAGCAGGAGCCAGCTCTCCTCGGGGAGGCCGAGCTCCTGCGCCACTTCCTCGATCGTGGGCGTGCGGCCGAGGTGGTAGGCGAGCTCCTGGCTCACGCTCTTCCACCTCGAGATGATCTCGGACATGTAGCCGGGGACGCGCACCGAGCGGACCGTGTTGGTGAGCGCGCGCCGGATCGCCTGCTTGATCCACCAGGTGCCGTAGGTCGAGAAGCGGCAGCCAGCGTCCGGGTCGAACTTCTCGGCGGCCTTCATCAGGCCGATGTTCCCCTCCGCGATCAGGTCCTGCAGCGAGAGCCCGCGCTCGGAGTAGACCTTGGCGATCGACACGACCAGGCGCAGGTTGGCTCGGATCAGGTGCTCGCGCGCCTCCTGGTCGCCGGAGTGCACCCGACGCCCGAGCTCCTTCTCCTCCTCGGCGGACAGGAGCGGGACCTCGTTGATCTCCTGGAGGTAGGTCTCGAGGCAGCGTTCGGCGGAAATGGCGCTAACTCCTTGGGGGGAAGGACCCAACTGGGGAGGACACGCCCCCCCAATCGGCCTCCGGGAACCCGCTTCTTGAGCCGGACCGAGACGGCCTGCCAGCCGAGCGCGGGCGTCTGTTACCTTTGGGTCGAGCCGCAGCAGCCGGCTACCGCGCCCGTGCTCGACATGCCCGAAACCTCCCTCGAGAAGCTCGTTCCAGAGAAGGACTTCGTCCTCCCCCTCGAGCAGCGCAGCCAGATCCTGTTCCGGCTGTCGAACACGCTGCGCGCGAGCGGCGGCGAGCCCTGGCTCAAGCGCCATTTCTTCCAGCTGCACACCGAGGCGGACGAGCTCGAGTCGTTCCTGGACGACTACGGCGCGCGCTACAACAAGACCTACCACACGCTGACCGAGATCGTCGCCTCGATCCGGGGCTTCGCCCTGGCCGGGATGAGCCTCGAGCACCTGGCGCGGCGCTTCGCGGGCTACGGCCTTTCGCACGCGCTCACGGCGGAGGACCTGGCCGACGGCCAGCGCGCGGTCCTCGAGGTCCGCGCGTTCGTGCAGTCCAGCGCCCAGCGCCTGCTCCACGCATTCGAGGACGAGGCCCGGTCGCTGGGGCTGCGCGTCGCGACCGACACCTTCCCGCAGGACGGCTTCCAGGACGGGGTGCTGCGCTTCAGCCTGCCGCGCAACGTCGGCCAAGAGGAGCTCCAGGATGAGGAGCAGAAGATCGCCGAGGTCGCGTCCAAGTACCTGCAGGCATGCACGATGTTCGAGCAGTCCGGCGTGCGGCGCATCGCCGATCCGGCCGAGATCGAGTCGTTCATGCAGGCGCGCTGCACGGAGGAGCACGCCCGGGTCTACGAGGCGACTGTCCACAACCTCCAGTCGGCCTACGACACGCACATCGGCAACACCGTCATCGAGGGTCGAGACAAGCGCCTGCCGCGCCTGCGTGGCCACATCTCCGCCAGCCTCCATCTGCTGGAGGCTGTGACGCAGCTGACCCACTTCGTCGAGCGGCACGAGAGCGGCCAGCGCAGCGAAGCCGCGGAGAAGCGGCTGTCGGGGCTCGTGCCGCGCGACCAGGTCCGGCGCGCGACCCTCAACACGCTGCTCTACTGGGCGCATCGGGCCATGCTCAGCGGCCGGCACCTCGCCGAGGAGCTGCTGCCGAGCTACACCAACGTGCAGACGCTCGAGATCGAGATCGACGACGACCTCAACCTTCACGCGCGCCCGGTGTCGTTGATCGTCGGCATCGTCGCGCACTACGGCACGCCGGTGGAGGCCGAGGTGGCCGGGCGCGTGTGCAACGCGGGCTCGATCCTCGAGCTCATGATCGCCGTCGGATCCCAGCCGGATTGCCGCCGCATCCTGTTCCGCGGGGACGAGAACCCCCTGCGCGACATCGGGCTCCTGTTCGAGGCCGGGCTGGGCGAGAACGGGCTGGACGGTTTGCCGGAGGAGCTCCGGTACCTGAAGCGCTCCTGAGGCGGCGCGGAATCTCGTCTCCCCCGTGCCCGTGCCCGTGCCCGTGCGAGCCACAGCGAGCTCGAACGTGTAGCGGGTTCGCGACCGATGCCGAGCAGAAGGCATGCCTGGTCGCAAGCTCGCAGCTCGCTACGCGTTCGAGCTCGCTGCAAGCTCGTTCTGGCACGGGCACTACCCTACACGCCGAAGAACAGCCGGTCCGCCAGCATCCCCGGCAACCCGGCCTTCCGGATCCGATGCGCCTCGGCCGCGATGTCGTACTCGACCCGGCGCACCCAGACCTTCGCGAGATCGCTGTCGTAGAGCCCGTACGCCGCGCGCGGATCCTCGTCGCGCGGCTGCCCGACCGAGCCGACGTTGACGAGCGCCCGGCTCAGCTCGTCGAGGTCGAGCTGCGGCTCGAGCGTGTAGGCGGTGCGCGAGGGATCGCTCGTCATGCGCAGCATCGCGACCGGGACGTGCGTGTGGCCGACGAAGCACACGGGAGTGTGCATCGCGTCCAGCGACGGGTCGGCGTCCTCGACCGACTGGATGTACTCGTACTTCTCCGGTGAGCTCAACGTGCCGTGCGCGACCGAGCAGTCGGAGAAGTGCAGCACCATCGGCAGCGCGCGCAGCCATTCCAGATCCGCGCGTCCGAGCCGACCGCGCGTCCAGTCGACCGCGGCGCGCGCCATCGGGTTGAAGTAGCTCGCGTCGATCTCGCCCACGCAGGCTGCGTCGTGGTTGCCCTTGACCGCCGCGACCTCGAGCTCGCGCAGGACCCCGATGCACTCCTCCGGCGCGGCGCCGTAGCCGACGATGTCCCCGACGCTGAGCACGACGTCGACGACGTCGCGCTCGAGGCACTCCAGGACCGCCCGGAGCGCGCTCAGGTTCGAGTGGACGTCACCGAGGATGCCGTAGCGCATGCGTGGGGCCTCGAGCCAGCAAGATCGCGAGGACGGCCCATCCCAGGATCGGCGTCCCGCGCCAGAGGCTTGCGCCTTCTCTCCAATCGCCTTCGCCGCCCGCGTCCGCGGGCCGCAGGTGGTGCGCCACCCCCAGGGCGTGGTCCACGGCCGCCCCCACCGGACCCCATCCCGCGGCGAGGGCGGGCAGCACCCAGGCCAGCAGCGGGACGGCCACGAGCACGGACGCCCGCGGGAGCCCGGTCCCCAGGAGCACGAGGCACAGCGCACCCAGGTGCAGGTGGGCCAGGGCGACTCCGGTCGCCAGCCGGGTGGGGTCGAGCTCGCTCGGCCGCAGCACGGCGGCCGGCGCCAGCCCGGCGAGGACGAAGAGCCCCGCCGCCGCCGTCAGCGCGGCGCCCTGGGCCAGGAGGCGGCGCTTCCCCGGCAGCGCCTCGAGGAACCAGCGCGCGTCGAGGAGCAGGCCGCTGGCGCCGAGCGCCGCGAGCAGCAGGGCCAGAAATGCGATTTCGTAGAGCGCGGCGCCGTCGCCCTGGCCCGCCGTCGTCGCGCCCAGCGGGGTCAGAGCGACGATCGCCGGCCAGACCGCCCCAACGCCGATCAGCCAGAGCCAGACCACCGGACGGCGGACGAGCTGACCGGCGACCCAGCCTGCGGTGGTCAGGAGGAACACGTGCTCGTTCTAGCCCGGACCCTTCGAGAACGCGCGCCCCAAACGGGTGAGCGGAGACGAACGCTAGCGTAAGTAAAAAGTAATGACCGACACCGCGAGCGGACTCGCGTGGTCGATCCCCGGAGAGCCGGTCCATGGGTGCACCTCCCCACGTGGGTTGGTACCGTCATGTCCAGAGCCACGAGATCTAGTGGTCAGCACGGATGTTCCACGTGGAACATCCGCAGGAGGAAGGACCAGCGGTCATGCAGCGAAGACTCGGCAAGGGACTCGGCTCCCTCCTGGCAGGTTCGTCGGCGAACGAACCCTCGAGCGAGTCGCCGCTCGAGCTGCCGATCGACAAGGTGCGTCCCAACCCGCATCAGCCCCGACGCGTCTTCGACAGCGACCAGCTGGAGGAGCTGCGCGACAGCCTGCGCCGGTACGGTCTCCTGCAGCCCGTCTGCGTGCGGCCGACCGGTGCGGGCTACGAGCTGATCGCCGGCGAACGGCGCTGGCGCGCGGCCCGGCTAGCGGGCTGGACGACGATCCCGGCCGTCCTGCGGGAAGGGGTCGGTGACGAGCAGATGCTCGAGCTGGCCTTGGTGGAGAACCTCCAGCGCGAGGACCTGGACCCGATCGAGCGGGCGCGCGCCTTCCGCGAGATGATCGAGCGCCTGGGTCTCACCCAGGAGCAGATCGCCCTCCGGGTGGGACTCAAGCGCGCCACCGTCACGAACCACCTCCGGCTGCTGGAGCTCCCCGAGCGCGTCCAGGAGGCCGTGGTCCAGGGACTGCTGACCATGGGCCACGCCCGCGCCCTCGCTGGGGTCAAGGAGGAGGCGAGAGCCCTCCGGCTCCTGTCGCGCGTCGTGCGCGAGGGCCTCTCGGTGCGGCAGCTCGAGGACGATCTGCGCGCAGCGCGACCGGCCCTGAGAGCCGGCGGGAGCGCCCCGGCGACCGCCATGGAACGGCCGCCCTGGCTCCGGGACTTCGAGCGCCGGTTGCGCGAGCATTTCGGCACGAAGGTGGGGGTCCACGACGGACCCGGACACCGAGGCACGATCGCGCTCCACTACCATTCGCGGGAGGAGCTCGAGCGCCTCATGGCGGCCCTGGTTCCCCAGCGCCCCCTGTCCTGAGTCCGGAGGGGGCGGAGGTTCCACGTGGAACCTCCGCCGGCGAGCGCGGGTGGCAGCAGGGAGGTTCCACGTGGAACCTCCTCCGGCGAGCGCGGTGGCAGCAGGGAGGTTCCACGTGGAACTTCCACCGGCGAGCGCCGTGTCGCAGCAGGGAGGTTCCACGTGGAACTTCCGCCGGCGAGCGCGGTGGCAGCAGGGAGGTTCCATGTGGAACTTCCACCGGCGAGCGCGGTGGCAGCAGGGAGGTTCCACGTGGAACTTCCGCCGGCGAGCGCGGTGGCAGCAGGGAGGTTCCACGTGGAACTTCCGCCGGCGAGCGCGGTCGCATGCAGAGAGGTTCCACGTGGAACCTCCGCCGGCAAGCGGGAGGTGGCAGCGGGAACGTTCCACGTGGAACCTCCCGCGAGAATGACCCACCAGTGCCCGGATCGGGGAGAGCGACGACTCGCTCGGGGAGGTTCCTTCTCCGGAGCAGCAGCCGATCCGAGGGGGCCAGGGTTCCACGTGGAACCCTCGCGAAGCCTACTCGCCCAGGACCTCGGTCCGAACGATGCCCACCGGTTCGACCGGACGGCTCTTCTGAGGGTCTTCGATCTCGCCCTCCTCGATCGCCTTTACCACGTCCATCCCCTCGAGAACGGCGCCGTACACGACGTGCTTTCCATCGAGGTGATGGCTCGGTCCGGTCGTGATGAAGAACTGGCTGCCCGAGCTGTCGAACTCGGTGGGCTTCTTCGCCGCGGAGAGCATGCCAGTGAAGTGGCTGAGGTCGTTCGCCTCCCTCGGCACGGTGTAGCCGGGACCGCCCTCACCCCAGTTGGTTACGTCGCCGAGCTTCGTGTTCGGGTCGCCGCCCTGGATCATGAAGCCCTCGATGACCCGGTGGAACTTCGTGTCGACGTAGAACCCCTCCCGGCACAGCTTGAGGAAGTTGGCGACGTGCTCGGGCGCCTCCGCCTCACAGAGGCCGATCACGATGTCCCCGGCCGTCGTGACCAGCTTGACCCGCGGAGCGTCCTCGGGGAGCGGCGGGTTCGCGAACAGGTCCGGGTGCTCCTCCTCCCAGCGCTTCTGGGCGGCGACCGTCTTCTCGATGTGGTCGAGCAGCGTGACGTTCGTGCCGCCCAGCTCGAACTCGCGCCCGTTCAGCAATTCCAACGCCTCGGGAGAGTTCGAATTCTGAAGAGCGTTCCGGAGAGCCTCGAGCTCCTCGAGAGCCTTCGTGTACTCGCGCTCACGCGCGTAGGCCTGGACGAGCGCCAGGCGGGCCCAAGGTTCGGCGCCGCTGTCGGCCACCTCGGGCAGCGCCTTCTCGAGCGAATCGACGTCGCCGAACACCGCGCTGCTCGCGCTCCCGAAGGACCAGACCGGCCCGATGCTCAGTCCCGCCGACAGCGCCGTCCAGCGGCCCGCACGCTGGGCCTCGTGCCGCGTGCCCCGATACTGGTTGATCAGGATCACGGCGGAGACGAGGACCGCCACGGCGAGCGCGGCCTTCCAGTAGCGCTCGACGGCCTCGGCGAAGAGCGACTTCTCGGTCTTCTCGACGAACGTGACCTCGGTCGCTGCTTTGTGCTGCTTGGCCATGGGTAGTCCGGCCCGCGCGGGCCATTACATTGCTTGAACATGCGCTGTGCGGCCCTCGGCGATGGGCGCAGCGCGCAGCGGCGCGGCATTATAAGGGAGGCTCGCCGCAGCGCGACAGGGGACGTCGCCGCCTGGTCCGCTCGGCGCCGTCCCACCCCCCGACCCATGCAAGCCCTTGCGCTCCTCGTCGTGACCGGCTGCGCGCCGGCTTCCGAGCCCGCCGAAGTCCCCTTCGCGCTCGCCCTCCCGTTCGCCTCGGACGAGGAGTTCGACAAGCGACTCGTGCAGGCCGGCCGCGACATCGAGAAGCTCTGGGAGCTGCACCGCTGGTGCGAGTCGACCGAGCGCGAGACGGAAGCGCGCAAGGTGCTGCAGCGCATCGTGCGCTACGACGAGAGCAACCGCCGGGCGCACGAGCTGCTCGGCCACGTCGAGCTCGACGGCCAGTGGTTCCCCTCGCAGAAGCAGCTCGACGACTTCAAGAAGAAGGACGAGCAGCGTCTCGCCAAGGAGCGCGGCTGGGTGCGCTACAAGGGTCGCTACGTCCCTCCCGGGGACGTCGCGTTCCTCGAGCGGGGCCTGGTCCGCGGTCCCGAAGGTGACTGGCTCGAGCCCGAGGAGCTCGAGCGCCTCGAGCAGGGCTGGAAGCGCCAGGACCTCGTCTGGGTCCCGCCCGACGAGGTCTCGCAGATGGACGCGGGGCTGTGGAAGTGCGGCGAGGAGTGGAAGACGCTCGAGGAAGCGAACGACTACCACTCCAGGCCGGGCAGCTGGTGGCGCATCCCGTACCCGCGCTTCGTCCTGTGGACGACCGTCGACCGCGCCGTCGCCGAGAAGGCGGCGATGGAGATGGAGCTCGCCTGGCGCGAGCTCGTGCGCATCTTCGGGATCCAGCCCGCGGGTCGGATCGACGTCGCCCTGCTCCGCAACCAGGAGCAGTACGACCGCTTCGCGCTCGGCGACGACATCCGGCCGGCGACCCAGGTGAGCCGGATCTACTCCCTGGCCGACGCCTACTTCGCCGAGAGCTGGTACGAGGCCGAGTACGGCTACCTCGGGATGGGAGTCGGATTCTGGAACGACTCGTCGGAAGTGGGTGGCCGCTGGGGCCGGCACGCCGCGCGGCGCGCCATCGGGCTCTCCTTCGCGTACGCCGTCGACCCGAGCCCCAAGGCGCTCGCGGCTGTCGAGAACCACGCGCCCGACGACGGCTGGGTGAGCCGCTACCTCGAGGAGAAGAAGATCCCGACCTGGTTCCGCTACGGCGCCGTGGCCTACGTCGAGCGCTATTTCGAGGACACCCTCGTCGGGCAGGGCGGCGACCCCTGGTGGGTGCGCAAGTGGTCGATCGAGAGCCTCAAGGGCGAGCTCGCCCCGCTCGAGCAGGTCTTCGATCTGAAGATCAGCTCCGAGGTCGAGGGGGAGTACGAGAGCTCGAGGAAGCTCGTCAACCAGGTCGGCCTCGTGCTCGCGTTCGTGCTCGACGGGGGCTGCCAGCCCCTCGTCGAGCTCCACGGCGAGATGGTGGAGGCCCTGAAGAAAGGCCAGGACCCGGGGAAGATCCTCGACAAGCTGCGAAAGGAGATCGAGAAGCACGAGGAACCGCTGAAGGCCTTCGCCGAGCTCTGATTCGAGTCCATGCTCCTGCTCCTTCTCGCCGCCCAGACGGCGCAGGCGGCCCTGCACCCCGCCGACGCCGTCCTCTACCTCGAGACGCCCGACCTCGCCGAGGTGCGCTCGGCCTACGGCTCGACGGCGCTCGCAAGGCTGCTCGCCGACCCCGACGTGCGCGCCGTCAGCGAGGGTCTCCTGGGCGTCGACGATCCCCTCGTGGGGCTCTTGGGCCTGCTCGACGGGGCGGCGGCCATGTACGAGCTCCCGCCCCCGTCCGAGGTCCTCTTCCACGACCTGCGCTCGTTCTCGTTCTCGATCTCCGCGGCCGGCGACCTGGAGCTCGCGCTGCGCTTCGAGACCGCCACGGCGCGCGCCGAGTTCGAGACGTACACAGCGCCTCTCGTGGGCCGGGGGTGGGCGCGCGTGGCCGAGGCGGACCTGATGCTGCTCGGCTCGCAGGCGCACAAGGCGGGCGAGCTCGCGGCGCGGATGCGCGCCGAGGGCGCATCCCTCGCCGATCGGCCCGAGCGCTTCCCCGGCGCCGAGCACTTCGGCGAGCCCGAGGGCCCGACGGTCGTCGAGGGCTTCTGGATCCCAACCGACGACCCGCTCGCCGATTTCGCGCTCGCCCCGCTCGCCGCATTCGCGGACGGGCTCCTCGGCGGGACGCTGGGCGTCGCGCGCGGGGGCGGCCACTGGCGCATCCACCTGGCGCGCGGCCGCTTCGTGACCGAGAGCTTCGAGCGCGCGGGACCCTGGAACTCGGCGGTGGGCGTCGGCTCCGTCCGCGACTCCGCGCTCGCGCTGCTGCACCCCGGCGCGCGCGTCGGCTGGGTCGTGCAGTTCGACCCGCAGGGCCTCGCCGCGCAGCTCGCGGCGCGCCTGGGAGACACCCCCGCGAGCCACCTCGTGGGGGACGCTGCGGCGTCGCTCGAGCCCGAGGTCGCGTTCAACCTGATCCCCGCGGCCTCGCTCTTCGCCGCGCCCGACGTGCGCATCGTCGCCGGGGTCGCCGAGCGCGACGCGCTGGTCGCGGCGCTCGACGCCTGGGTCGAGGGGCGCGCGGACGAGCACGTCTCCCTGCGGCGCTCGTCCTACCGCGGGCTCGCGCTGTACACCGCCGAGCTCCACTACGAGCTCGGGACCCCGTTCCCCCTGCCCTTCGACCCGCTGGCGCTCTTCAGCCCGTCGATCGCGGTCCTGGACGATCGCGTGATCTGCACGACGACCGCGCGCTACGCCAAGGACGAGATCCGCCGGCTGACCGAGGGCGAGGGATTCCCGCCCGGCTGGCGCGAGCGCGCCGGCATCCCGGCGCACGCCGTCGAGCTCGGGTTCGCGGACTGGATGGGGTACCTCTCCGACACCTACGCGAGCGCGCGCTCGCTCGCGCCGATGGCCGCCGCGCTCGGCGCCGAGCTACCCTTCGACTCCCTCGACCTCCCGCAGTCGAACCTCGTCGCGCGCTTCTTCGAGCCCGGGCGGTACTGGAAGCGCCGCATCGACGGCGGACTCGTGTTCCACGGCGAGTCGAGCTTCGGCCCGGAGGCGCCGCTGCTCGTCTTCTTCCTGCCCGCGCTGCTCTTCGCTCCCGATGCGCCGCACTCCGCCGCGCGCGCGCCCGCCTGGTTCGACCCGGCGGAGGTGCCCGCGCGCAGCGCGGCGACGCGCGCGGCCCTGGCGCGCGTCGAGGAGTTGCTCTCCGCCCACCGCGGCGAGCGCGGCGCGTACCCCGACGAGCTCCACGAGCTCGAACGGCTCTTCGGCGGCGCCGAGCTGCCGCGCGACGGGTGGGACCGGCCGTTACGCTACAGGCGCGCGGGCGAAGGCTACGAGCTGTGGTCGGTCGGGCCCGACGGAGTGGACGAATCCGGGGCCGGGGACGATATTCTCCCGGGTTGACCTCCGCGCGTCCCGCCCAAGACCGGCCCGAGAACCGCGCCCCCGAGAGCCGGGCGTCCACCGGCCGCACACAGACCAGGCTGCGGCTCTACTGGAAGGCCGCGCTGCGCTCCCTGGGGCGCGCGGTCCTGCGCTCGCGGCTCGGGCCCTCGATCTTCCGCCGCTGGTCGAGCGGCTGGCGTTACGAGACGCTGGGGGAGGAGCACCTCGCCGCTGCCCGCGCCGGCCGCCGCGGCGTGCTGCTCGCGTTGTGGCACGGACGCATGCTGCTCGCGATCCCACCCTATCTCGGCCAGGACGTGACGATCCTGGTCTCGGGCAGCGAGGACGGCGACCTGTCGGAGGGTCTGCTCGCCGGCTGTGGATTCGCGATCGTCCGCGGCTCCTCGAGCAGCGGCGGCGCGCGCGCGCTGCGCGCGCTCACCGAGGCGCTGCGGCGCGGCTCGATGGTGGTCGTCACGCCCGACGGGCCGCGCGGTCCGCGGCACGCGGTCAACCCGGGGCTCGCCTGGATGGCGAGCCGGACCGGGCACGCCGTCCTGCCGGCCGGGTACGTCTGCGACGCGGCGCGCGCGCTGCGCACGTGGGACCGCTACACCTTGCCGCGCCGCGGGTGCCGCGCCGTCGTGGCGTACGGAGCGCCGATCGAGGTCCCGAAGGACGCCGGCCGCGCGGAGCTCGAGCGCGCGTCGACGCGCATTCGGGACGAGATCCTCGCCGCCGAGCGCGCCGCCCGCGCGCGCCTGGGAGAGGCCCAAGGGCCATGATCCGCGTCGGTCCCGCCGGCTGGTCGTACCCGGACTGGGAGGGTCGGGTCTTTTCACGCGCCAGGCGGCACGGCTTCCACCCCCTGCGGCTGCTCTCGGAGCTCGTCGACTGCGTCGAGGTCAACGCGAGCTTCTACGCGCTGCCGCGCGCCGAGCACGCGGCGCGCTGGGCAGAGCTCGTCGCCGCGCGCCCGGACTTCCGCTTCGTCGTCAAGCTGCACCAGGGCTTCACGCACGGCCCCGCGCCCGAGGACCCGGCCGCCTGGAGCGCGGCCGCCGCGGCGTTCCGGCAAGGCGTCGAGCCCCTGCGGCGGCGGCGCCTGCTCTCGGCGCTCCTGGTCCAGTTCCCGGCGAGCTTCCACTTCGGCGACCGCCAGGTGCGCCGGCTCGGCCTGCTGCACTCGCTCTTCTCCGAGTACCGGCTCGTCCTCGAGGTGCGCCACCAGTCGTGGTTCTCGCCGCCGGCGCTGGACACGGTGCGCGGCCTTTTCTTCTCCCTCGCCCACATCGACCTGCCCGCCGCCTGGAACCACCCGCCGGACTGGCACGCGTCCACCGGCCCGGTCGGCTACCTGCGGCTGCACGGACGCAACGCCGAGCAGTGGTTCCGCTCCGGCGCGACGCGCGACGACCGCTACGACTACCTCTACTCGCCGGCGGAGATGCGCGAGCTCGGCCGCAAGGCGCAGCGCATCGCGGACCTCTCGGAGGAGACCTTCGTCATCACGAACAACCACTTCGCGGGCAAGGCGGTGGCGAACGCCGTCGACCTGCTGCACTTCCTGCACGGCCGCAAGCTGGCCGTGCCCGCCGAGCTGGCGCGCAGCTTCCCGCACCTGAGGGAGATCGCCGACGTCGTCGGCGAGTCGGGCCTTTTCGACTGAACCGTAACTTCCACGGCGCGGTTTCGACCTCGAAACTCGACGGCTCCGAGTCGATAGAGCGAAGTCCGCGCATCCACGAATGCGAGTCACGTGAGCGAGCTCGAGCTCTTCACCCTGGGCGAGGCGGAGCGCCCCGTGCGGGGCCGCATCGAGGGCCCCGAGGGCCCCGAGGGCCCCGAGAGCCACCGGGAAGGGGATCTTCGGCCACACGTCCTCGTGCTGCACGGCTTCAAGGGCTTCATGGACTGGGGCTTCTTCCCGGAGCTCTCGCGGCGCCTCGCCGCGGCCGGGCTCGTGGCCGTCTCCTTCAACCGCAGCGGCAGCGGGATCGGCGCGGACCTCGAGACGTTCAGCGACGAGGAAGGCTTCGCGGCGAACACCCTGACGCGCGATCTCGAGGACATCGATCGCGTGCGCCGGTACGTGCGCAGCGGCAGCCTGCCGGGCGTCGATCCGGCGCGCGGCGCCGTGTTCGGCCACAGCCGCGGCGGCGCGCACGCGCTGGTCCACGCCGCCGAGCACGGCGACTACATGGGCGTCGTCACCTGGTCCGCCGTGGACTCGCACGCGCGCCTCGCCGCGGAGGTCGAGGAGCTCTGGCGCCGGGAGGGTCACGTGGTCGTGCACAACGCGCGCACCGGGCAGGACCTGCGCCTGGACGTCGGCTTCCTCGACGATCTGCGGCGCAACACCGAGCGGCTCGACGTCCTCGCCGCGTGCGCGCGGCTCACGACGCCGACGCTCCTCGTGCACGGGGCCGAGGACGAATCCGTCCCGGTCGCCGCGCTGGAGGCGCTCTTCGCGGCGATCCCGCAGGGCTTCGCCAGGCGGCTCTCGATCGCGGGGACGGGCCACACGTTCGGCGCGGTGCACCCGCTGCAGACCGTTCCCGAGCCGCTCGAGACAGCCCTGCGGGCCACGCTCGAGCACTTCGCCGGCGTCTTCGGCCCGGACCAGCCCGTCAGAGCAGCGGACTGAGAAGGCCCGCGGCGTTGTGCACCAGCCTGAGCTTCCAGCTGCGCCGCCGCCAGCGCGCCAGGTCGACGCGCCGCGAGTCCTCGATGTACTCGCGCTGCAGGAACCGCAGCTGGCTCGCGAAGTCCGTGTCGTAGACGAGCGCCGAGACCTCGAAGTTGAGCCCGAAGCTGCGCCGGTCGAAGTTCGCCGTCGAGACGAGGGCGACGTCGCGGTCGACGGTCATCGTCTTCGCGTGCAAGAGGCCCTTCTGGAACTCGTGGATCTCGATGCCCGCCTCGAGCAGGTCCGCGTAGTAGCTGCGGCTCGCCGCACCGACCAGCAGCGAGTCGTTGACCCTCGGTACGACGATCATCGTCTGCACCCCGCGGCGCGCCGCGGTGCACAGCGCCGAGATCGCCGCCTCGTCCGGAACGAGGTAGGGGGTCGTCAGGATCAGCTCCTCGCGCGCGATCTGGAACAGCGCCTGGTTGAGCTGCTTGAACGCCTCGTTGCGGAAGTTGGGACCGGTGGGCAGGATCTGCACCGCGACGCCGTCCGTGACCATCGGCGGCTCGACGCCGAGCAGCTCCTCGAGCGACTCGTCACTGTCGAGGTACCAGTCCTCGATGAAGATCTCCTGCAGGTCGTGCACGGCCGGCCCGGCGATGCGCAGCATCGCGTCGACCCAGGGCGCGGCTCGCGGCTTCGGGGCGAAGTCCGCGTCGGCGACGTTCTGCGAGCCGGTGTAGCCGACCAGGCCGTCGATCACCGCGAGCTTGCGATGGTTGCGCAGGTCCAGCCGCGCGATCGCGACGCGCGGGAGGCTCGCGGGCAGCGCGGCGACGACCCGCACGCCCGCCGCGCGCAGCTCGCGGCAGAGCTTCGAGCGCAGGAACGGCCGCGAGCCGACGGCGTCGACGAGCAGCCGGCACGCGACCCCGCGCTCCCGCGCGCGCATCAGCGCCGCGGCGATCCGCCGCCCGCTCGCGTCGGGGAGGTAGACGTAGAAGCAGAGATGGCAGTGGCTCCGGGCCGCGTCGATGTCGCGCGCCAGGGCGTCGATCACCTGGGCCGCGTTTCCCATGAGCGCGAGCTCGTTGCCGGCGCGCGGCGGCAGGCCGCCGACGCCCTCCGCCATCGCCGCGATCGGCTCGTAGTTCTGGGCGAGGTACTCGGGGGCCGTGTGCCCGAGCCAGGGCAGCGAGCACGCGCGGATGCGCTCGACGATCTCGGCGTGGCGCCGGATGCGCCGCGCGCCGAAGTGGACCTCGCCGACGAGCAGGTACAGGACGATCCCGAGGAGCGCCGGCAGCGCGAAGATGACCAGGATCCACGCGAGCGCCGCCGTCGAGTGGCGCGCCTTGCGCAGCAGCACGATGCCCGCGAAGACGACCTGCAGCACCAACTCGCAGACGTAGTACGTGGGCCCAACCCATTCGGGCAGATCGAGCATCGCGCGTGGATTGTCGGCCACGCCCGGAGCGCGGCACAACCCCGCGCTTGCCGGGCCGACGGGCTCGCCGCAAGATCGCCGCGCCGCCAACGGCGCCGCCCGTGAAGACCCTCCTGCGCCTCGGCTTTCCCGCTCTCCTGCTGCTCCTGATCGGCGGGATCGTCGGCACCGCGCTCGTGCCGCGCTGGCCCGCGCTGGGTCTGGGGGCTGGGGTCGGCGTCGCCCTCGCCGCCCTGGTCGCGCTGCGGCTCCTCTGGGCGCGCATCACCGCGTTCCCCGGCGACGAGTACGGTCCGCTGCCGCACGACGCGCCGCGCTACGCTGCCTACAAGCAGCGAATCCGACGCGAGGAGCGCGACCTCTACCGCCGCCTGCGAGTCCAGGAGACGCTGCGAGCGTCGGTCGCGGCCGCGCTCTCCGCCGGCAAGCGCGCGACGGCCGACGCGCGGCTCGCGACCGCGCGCGAGGCGCTCGAGCACCTGCGCGGCGAGCCCGCGCTGGGCCGCCGCGCGCGGCGCGCCATGGAGCGCCGCTTCGCGCGCGACCTCGCCGAGTGCGCCACCGTGAAGTACGAGAACGAGGCCCGTGGACACCTCGAGCGCGCGGCCGGGCTCGAGACCGCGCGCGGCCGCGAAGCGGCGCGCAGCCGCGCGCTCGCCGTGCTGGGCGAGGGCCTGGCCGACCCCGCCGCGGACCGCGCGCGCCTCGAGCGCTGGGCGCTGCAGCACTTGACCGGGGATACCGGCGGCGCCGAACCCGATGAACCGGGTTCGGCATCGTCGCCACTCGCGCGCTGCGTCGCAGAGGGCCGCCCGCTGCCGGTCGCCGTCGCGCTGCGCTGGCTCGACGAGGAGCGCGGGGGCCGCGAGCACCCGGTGCGGACGCGCTGTCCAGCCGAGCTCGAGGAGCTCTTCCGGATGCGCTACCGCGAGCGCTTCGAGCTCGACCTCGACCCGCCCGACCCGGACCGGCCCGCCCCCAGCCGCGCGCGCTGTCTCGCGCTGGCGGACGAGTGCTGCCGCGAGCTCGAGGCCTTCGCGCGCCGCCGCGCGCAAGGTGGCGCGGCCGACCTCGCGGCGCTGGCGGCACTGCCCGCCGCCCTGCTCGCGAGCCGCACCGAGCTGCCTTGGAAGGAGCTGCGGGCGCGGGCGCGCGCCGCCGTCGGGGCGGGGGCGCCCGGGGGGCGCGGGCGCCTGGAAGCGCGCGAGCTGCGCGAGCTGTGGCCGGGGGGCGCGCCGCCGACCTGGCGCCGGAAGGAAGCGGTGCAGTGCGCGGCCCTGCTCGCGAAGGCGGGCTTCGGCGTCGAGCCCGACCCGCGTTTCGGAGGCCCGGTGTGGCGCGCGGACGACGAGCTCGTCGTCTTCGACCTGCCGGCGGGACCGTTTCCCGGCCCCTCCCCGCGCTACGCGTTCGCCCTGCTCGTAGTGCACCTGGCGGTGGTCGTCTCGCAAGCGGACGGGGTGATCGCGCGCGACGAGCGCGAGCGGCTGCGGTCGCTGGTCGACGAGGTCCTCGAGCTGGAGCCCGCCGAGCGCGTGCGCCTTTCGGCCCACGTGACCTGGCTCCTGGAGCAGCCGGCGACGCTCGCCGGGATCCAGCGGCGCCTCGAGTCGATCGGCGCGGGCCGGCGCGAGGAGCTCCTGCGCACGCTCGTCCTCGCGACCGCCGCCGATGGCCGCCTGCGCGCACCCGAGGTGCGCACGCTCGAGCGCATCTACCGCGCGCTCGGCGTCGACGCCGGCCGCGTGCACGACGACATGCACGCCGCGCGTGCCGCAACGACGCCCTCGAGCGAGCCTACGGCCGGTGCGCGCGAGCTCAGGCTCGACTCGCGCATCCTCGCGAGCAAGCGGGCGGAGACGCGCGCGGTCTCCGCGCTGCTGGGCGAGATCTTCGGCGGCGCCGAGGCCGAGCCGGCGGCGGACGCGCCGGCGGACGAACTCCCGACCTGCGCCGGGCTCGACGGGCCGCACAGCGCGCTCCTGCGCACGCTCGCGACGCGCGCGAGCTGGACGCGCGCCGAGCTGGAGGCGTCGGCGGAAGGCCTGGGGCTCTTGCCCGACGGCGCGCTCGATGCGTTGAACGAGGCGGCGTTCGATATCCTGGGCACGCCCTTGTGGGAGGGCGAGGACCCGATCGAGATCGATCTCGAGAACGCCCGGGAGCTTTTGCTGTGAGCGAGCCCAAGCCGATTCGACCCAAGGTGCGCGACGCGATCCTGCAGTCGCTGCGCGCCGGCGTCGTGCCGAGCCGCGGGCTCGAGCACGTGCAGGTCGGACGGGCGCGCGAGCTCGAGGCCCTGCTCGAGGACGTCCAGCGCGTCGCCGACGGCGGCAGCAGCGTGCGCTTCGTCATCGGCGCCTACGGCTCCGGGAAGACTTTCTTCCTGAACCTCGTGCGCCAGGTGGCCCAGGAGAAGCGTCTCGCCACGGTCCACGCCGATCTCAGCCCGGACCGCAGGCTGCAGGCGAGCGGCGGCCAGGGGCGGGCGCTCTACGCCGAGCTCATGCACAGCCTCTCCACGCGCTCCAAGCCCGGGGGCGGTGCGCTCGGTGCGCTCGTCGAGCGCTTCGTGACGGGCGCCCTCGTGGGCGCGCGCGAGCACGGGGCGAGCCCGACCGAGGCGATCGAGGAGCGCCTCGCGCACCTGTCGGAGATGGTCGGCGGCTACGACTTCGCGCGCGTGATCGAGACCTACTGGCGCGCTCACGACGGCGGGGACGAGGACCTCAAGGCCGCGGCCGTCCGCTGGCTGCGCGCGGAGTACTCGACCAAGACCGAGGCGCGCGAGGCGCTCGGCGTGCGCGTGATCGTCGACGACTCGAGCCTCTACGAGCACCTCGCTTTGATGGCGCGCTTCACACGCCTCGCCGGCTACCAGGGCCTGCTCGTCTGCCTCGACGAGATGGTGAACCTCTACAAGCTCGCGAGCGGCCGCGCGCGCAGCGCGAATTACGAGCGCGTGCTCGCGATCCTCAACGGCTGCCTGCAGGGGACCGACGAGGGCCTCGGATTCCTCTTCGCCGGGACGCCCGAGTTCCTGACCGACCCACGCCGCGGCCTCTGCAGCTACCCGGCGCTCGAATCGCGGCTGGCCGAGAACACGTTCGCGGGTGGCGCGCTCGTGGACCTCAGCGGCCCGGTGCTGCGCCTGCAGAGCCTGACCCCCGAGGAGCTGTTCCTCTTGCTCGGCAACATCCGGCACGTGCAGGCGAGCGGCGATCCCGAGCGCTACCTCCTGCCGGACGAGGGGCTGCAGGCGTTCATGACGCACTGCTCCGAGGTCATCGGCGCGGCGTACTTCCGGACGCCGCGCAGCTCGGTCAAGAGCTTCGTCCAGCTCCTCGCGGTGCTCGAGCAGAACCCCGGCGCCGACTGGCGCGAGCTCGTCGGCCGCGCACAGCTCGAGGACGAGCGCAATCCCGACCTCGAGCCGCTCGAGGCCGACGACCAGGACGACGAGGGCGCCGCGGACGACCTGGCGTCGTTCCGGCTCCCATGAGCGGCGCGCCCGCCTTCGAGCGGCTCGATCCGCGCCTGCAGCGCTGGCTCTGGAAGCAAGGCTGGCGCGGGCTGCGCGAGATCCAGGAGCGCGCGCTCGATCCGATCCTCGCGCGCGAAGGCGACGTGCTGCTCGCCGCCGCCACGGCCGCGGGCAAGACGGAGGCCGCGTTCCTGCCGATCGTCTCGCGCATCCTCGCCGAGGAGGCGCGCGGCGTGCGCGCGCTGTACGTCGGTCCGCTGAAGGCGCTGATCAACGACCAGGGGCGGCGGCTCGAGGACCTCTGCCGCGGGCTCGACGTCCCGGTCCAGCGCTGGCACGGCGACGTGGGCGCAGGGCCCAAGCAGGCGCTCCTCGAGGACCCGCGCGGCGTGCTCCTGATCACGCCCGAGTCGCTGGAGGCGCTCTTCGTGCTACGCGGCACGCAGGTCGCGCGCGTCTTCGCCGCGACCGAGTACGTCGTGGTCGACGAGCTGCACGGCTTCCAGGGCACCGAGCGCGGCCGACAGCTGCAGTCGCTCCTGCGCCGCCTCGAGCTCGCGCTGCGCCGGCGCACGGCGCGCGTCGGCCTCTCGGCGACGATCGGCGACCTCGAGCTCGCCGCGCGCTTCCTGCGGCCGGAGGATCCGGCGCGCGTGCGCGTGATCGAGGTGCGCGGGAACGGCAGCGAGCTGCGCGCGAAGCTGCGCGCCTACCGCGTGGGCGACGACGACCCTGAGGACCCCGAGCGATCGGCGGACGCGGTCGACGAGCGCATCGCGCGGCACCTCTTCGAGCACCTGCGCGGCTCCTCGAACCTCGTCTTCGCGCCGAGCCGGCGCGAGGTCGAGGGCTTCGCGGTCCGCCTGCGGCGCCTCGCGCAGGAGCGCCGCCTGCCGCTCGAGTTCTTCCCGCACCACGGCAGCCTCGCGCGCGAGCTGCGCGAGGACCTCGAGCGCCGGCTGCGCGCCGGCGAGCGCCCGACGACCGTGGTGTGCACGAGCACGCTCGAGCTCGGCATCGACCTCGGCGCGATCGAGAGCGTCGCCCAGATCGGCAGCCCGCACTCGGTCGCCGCGCTGCGCCAGCGCCTGGGCCGCTCGGGCCGGCGCGGCGCGCCGGCCGTGCTGCGCGCGTACGTGCGCGTCGATGCCCTGCCGGCGGCTCCTGGCGCGCCGGGAGTCCGCGCGCTGCACGAGGAGCTCGTGCGGACCGCGGCGACCTTCGAGCTCCTGCTCGCCGGATGGTGCGAGCCGCCCGAGGACGGGCTGCACCTCTCGACGCTGGTGCAGCAGGTGCTCGCGCTCGTGGCCCAGTACAGCGGCGTGCGCGCCGACGAGGCGTTCGGCGCGCTGTGCGCGCACGGCCCCTTCGCGGACGTCGGCGCCGCGGCCTTCGCGCACGTCCTGCGCTCGATGGCAGGGCGCGACCTGCTCGTCCAGGACGCGCGCGGGACGCTGCTCGCGGGGGCGGCGGGCGAGCGCTTGCTCGAGCACTACACCTTCTACTCGGTGTTCCAGTCCGAGGAGGAGCTCGACGTCGTGCACCGCGGCGAGACGCTCGGCAGCCTGCCCGGCGCGCGCGCGCTGGCGCGCGGCGACACGCTCGTCTTCGCCGGGCGAGCGTGGCGCGTGACCCACGTCGACCGCTCCGCCCGGCGCGTCCTCGTCGAGCCGGGGGTGGGCGGCGCTCCGCCGCGCTTCGAGGGCGGCCCGCGCGCCGTGCACGACCGCGTGCGCGCGCAGATGCGCGCGCTGTACCTCGGGGACGGCACCCCGGCGTACCTGGACGGCGCCGCGCGCGAGGTGCTCGCCGAGGCGCGCGCGGCGTTCCGCGCCCTGGGCCTCGCCGAGCGCCACGTGACCGAGGCGGCCGGCGGCGCGCACCTGTGGCCCTGGCGCGGCGACCGCGTGCTCGAGACGCTGCGCCTCGAGCTCCGGGGGCGCGGCCTCGACGTGCGCGCGGAGGGACCGGCGCTCTTAGCTGCCCGCTGCGCGCCGGGCGAGCTCGCGGCGCACCTCGAAGCGCTGGCGCGCACGCCCGCCGCGAGCGGCCCCGACCTGGCGCGCGGCGTGGAGAGCAAGGCGCGCGAGCGCTACGACGCGTACCTCGACGAGGAGCTGCTCTGCGCCGAATACGCCGCGCGCGCCCTGGACCCCCAGGGCGCGCGCGAGTGTCTCTGCGCGCTCGTGCGCGCGTAGTGCCGCGGGCTCGCCTACTTGGCGACCGAGAGCACCATCCCGCTCGCTCCGTCGACGACCTGCGCCGCGCCGTGCACCAGCGTCTCGATGCCCTCGCGGATCGAGGTCGACTTCGAGAGCAGGCGGCCCTGGTCGGCCCACTCCATCTCGATCTCGATCCCGCCGCCCCAGCCGCTGATGTCGATGCCGAGCTCGACGTCGATGTTGCGCTGGTGGCGGTCCTGCAGCTCGAAGCCGATCTCGGCCGAGCCGGCGCTGTCGGGGATGCCTTCGCCGGTGAACAGGCTCGACCAGTCGGCGATCTTGGAGAGCATCTCCTCGTTCGAGTACGAGAACGAGCGCGAGCGGCCGACGCCGTCCTCGTAGGCGACGATCGCGCCGACACAGCCGACGAGCTGCGTGTCGGAGGTGAAGGCGACGCTGCTCTCCGCGATGCGGGTCTCGCCGACGCCGATCTCGAGCGCCCGCGTCAGGTCGATCGTGAGCTTCTCCGCGAGCTCCCCGCCGACCACGAGGCCGCCGGCGATGGTGCGCGCGAACTCGATCGACTGCACGACGCTCGCGCGCAGCGGCCGGCCGGGCGTCTCCGGCTCGATGCGCAGCGTGAACTCGACCTGCGCCTCGACGCCGTAGCTCGCGCCGACGTTCTTCAGGCTCACGAAGGGGATCTTCAGCGCGGCTTCGGCCTCGACGGCGTTGGCGAAGCGCACCTCGGTGCCGGCGTAGTGCAGGGTCGTGTAGTCGCGCAGCTGCGCCACCGCGAAGGCGATGCGGCCCACCCGGCCGAGGGCTTCCATGACTTGCATCAGCTCGTCGCGCTTCGCTTCGACGACGGCCTTGGCGGCGTCGAGCGCGCGCTCGCCCTGCTCCCGGGCGAAGAGGGCTGCGTGCAGGTGGGCCTGGGACGCGCCGAGCACCGAGCGCCAGAACAGCATCCGGGCGACGTGCCGGCCGCGCTGGAAGCGGGGCGCGTGGTAGAAGTCGCGCGCTGCGCGCTCGTACTCGCTGCGCGCCCGGTCGCGGACCGCCGTGAGGTTCGCGATGTGGCCGTCGAGGACCTGCCAGAGGTAGCGCTCGAGCTCCTCCGCGTGGTCGCGGGCGTACTGCAGGCTCTCCTGCAGGGCCGCCATGCGCTCGCCGGCGTCGCCGAGGAGCCCGCTGCCCGCGATCCAGCGGTGGGGCTGGACCTCGGGCATGCTCAGCGAGAGCACCATGCCCAGCATCCCGCGCGCCGCGCCGGGCGCCGAGTGGAAGCGGAAGATGCGGGTGGCGCCCATGCCCTGGCTGCCCTCGACGCCGGCCTCGGCGCCCGTCCCGACGCTGGCGCCGGCGAGCGCGGCGACGTCGGCGCCGACGGTCACCTCGTAGAGGCCCTCTTCGGTGCGCTCGACTTGGAACTCGACGCCCACCCGGCCGCCGGCCTTGACGTCGACGACCTCGACGCCGAGGCCCGCGGTGGCCTCGATCTCGACCGCGATGCGCGTGGAGTCGCCGGTGGAGTTGAGCATCGCCTGCAAGAGCGGCGCGAGGCCCTTGCCGTCCGGGAGCTCGGGCTTGGCGGGCAGGTGCGGCGCGAAGTCCTCGAACGCGAGCGGCTCTTCCCCCTTCGGCGCGCGCAGCTCGAGCCCGTGCGAGAGCTGCACGAGCGGCCCGTCGCCGTAGTCGAAGAGGCCGGTGTGGACGCCCTGCACGAAGAGCGCGTCGTCGGGACCGAGCTCGCCGAGGCCGCCGAGCGGGACCTCGAAGGTGCCGAGCCAGTCGAACGTGCCCTGGAAGACGAGGTCGCTCGAGCCGACGAGGGCGCTGGCGCCGTTCGCCGGCCCCGGCGCGGGCTCCTCGGACCGGCTCATCGAGACGAAGATCGCCGCCGGGTGCCCGGGGCAGCCCCCGAAGAGGCGCAGGCGGGCCTCGGGCGTGCCGTTGTCGACGAGCTCGAGGACGAGGCCCAGGTCGGGCAGCGGGACGTCGCCCGTGGCGACGCCGTAGGTCTCGGCCGCGTAGGTGGGCTCCTGGGCGGCGGCCGGGCTCGCCAGGGCGGCGAGGCCGAGGGGCAAGGCGGCGAGGCTCAGGGCGGGGCGGGGGGTGGGGTTGGCGTTCATTTCTTCCCTCCGTGGGGAAAGGGTTGCGACTCGGTTGGAAGAGGGAGGGGATGCCGGCGGCGGGCCCTACGCGGCTTTCGAAAGAAGGCGCGCGGGGAGCGGGCCGGGCCTATTCCCGGGGCTCGCGATCGCGCGCGGCGGGCTCCGCGCCGGTCGCCCAGGTCTCGCGGTTCGCGAGGTCGGTCATGAACTCCACCGCGACCCAGAGCGCCATCGAGCGCGGCAGGAACCAGTAGCAGAACGCGACGACCACCGGCAGCGAGACGAGGATCGAGACCAAGGGCGTCCAGTCGGTCACCAGGAAGACGGCGACGATCCAGAGGGCCGTGAAGACCTGGCTCACCGCGGCGCCGAGGTACATCTGCCCCGTGAGCGCTCCTTGCTCGCGGCGGTAGACGAGCCCGCACTCGCCGCAGCTCCGGGCCAGCCGGAAGCGGCTGCGGAAGAGGGCGCCGGTCCCGCAGCGCGGGCAGCGCCGGCGCCACGCGCGGGCGACGAAGGTCCGAAAGCCGCGATTGCCGGGGGTCTGGGGCATGGAGACTCCGGTACCCGCTCGCTACCCTACCCGACGCGGCGCGCTCTACCATCGGATAGGATTCCCTCGAGCCCATGCCATGCTGCGGGCCATCGTCGTCGTCGTCCTCCTCTGCGCTCCGGCGCGGGCCCAGCTCTCCGAGCCGGTCGCGCGCCAGGTCGATCGGGCGCGCGAGGTCGCCCTGCCCGAGCTCGCCGTCCCGGACCTCTCCGCCTGGCGCGAGCTCCTTCGGCCGGAGCCCGAGGAGCTCGGCTTCGAGAGCATCTGCTGGGAGCCCTCGCTCGGCGCGGGGCTCGCGCGCGCCGCGGAGCAGAACCGACCGCTCCTGCTCTGGGTGATGAACGGCCACCCGCTCGGCGCGACGTGAGGCAACGGAGTCGCGGGCCGTGCGTCCGTCTGGTCCGACTCGCGCGTGATCGAGCGCGCGAAGAGCTTCGTCCCGGCCGCGGACGAGGTGTGGCGCCTGCAGCACGGAAACGACACCGACTGCGAGTTCTTCCAGCGCGCGACGGGCGGCGGCAAGGTCGGGGACCAGCGCTCGCACCAGGGCATCTGGATCATGACCCCCTCCGGGAGCCTCCTCGCGTCGATCAACTCGATCAACGCCGATCGCGTGCTGCGGACGCTCGACGAGGGGCTCGCCGCGTGGCGCGTCGTGGCCCAGGACGGCGACGTCGAGGCGTCGAGCTGCGAGCGCCCCGGCCACCGCTGGGAGTACCTCTACCCCGAGGGCGGCCTCGTCCTCGAGCGGATCGCGCGCGACCTCGATCCGGCGAGCCCGCTCGGCGTGCGTCGACCGAGCTGGAACCGCGACTACGTCTGGTTCACCGCCGAGGAGGTGCGCGCCTTCATGCCCCGCGATCCCGAGCCCGGGGACCGCTGGGATCTGCCCGAAGCCGCGTCGCGCCTCGCGCGCTTCCACCTCGTCGACAACGTGCGCGGCCAGACGCTTCCCTACGCTGGCCCGGAGATCCTGTCGGCCGAGCTCTGGCTCGAGGTCCGGGCCCGCCGGGGGAGCGAGGTCGAAGTCGAGCTCTTCGGCTCGACCGCGGCCGCGGCCGAGGGACCGTGGCTGCTCGGCGACAACCTCTGGAAGCCGACCCGCGAGCTGGCGCGAGGCATCGAGACCGAGCTCCTCGGGGAGGCGACCTTCGACCTCGCGACCGGCGGGTTCACGCGCTTCGAGCTCGTCGGCCTGGGACGCCGCTGGGGGCGCTCGGAGTTCAACGGCCGCTGGCGCGAGGTCGGCGCGAAGCCGATCGGCTTCCACTTCACGCTCGCACGCCCCGATGCACGCGTCGCGCCGACGTTCATCGCGCTGTACGGCGCCCAATGGGTGACCCTCCCCGACAGCCCCGAGCTCTCGCCGCCGCGGTCGGCCGCCCGGTAAGATACGGGCGCCCGCGAAGCGTGGCGAGATGAGCTTCCTGCGATCCCTCCTGGCCGCGCTCGTCGGCTTGGTCCTCGCGGTCCCCGGCGCCGGCGCCTGGGACGAGTCCGTCGACGAGCTCCTCGATCAGATCCGGCGCGCCGGGAACCGCGTGCCGGCCCGCGTGTTCGAGGCGCTGGGCGAGAAGAAGAGCGCGGAGGCGTTCGAGGCCTTGAAGGACGGCGTCGTGCTCGTCAACGGAGCCGAGAAGCTCGAGCAGGCGTACGCGGCGTTCCGGCACTTCGCCGGCGTCGAAGACGTCGAGCGCCAGGCCATCGACTTCCTCGTCGAGCGGGCGGAGTCCGCGCAGGAGGACATCCGTCGGGCGGCGGCGCGGGCGCTGTCGCGGATGGGTCCGGGCGCCTGGGACCAGGAGGAGAAGCTCCTGCGACGCGGCAAGGACGAGGACGTGCGCGGCCTCGTGCTGCGGGCGATGCTGGAGGAGTACAGGCGGCGCGGCGACGCGCGGTCGCTCGAGATGATCCTCGACAGCTACGTGCCGCCCTTCGCGGGGACGCACGAGGAGCTCGTCGCTATCCTCGAGGAGTTCCAGGGACAGGAGACGTTCGACGTGCTGCTCGCGGCCGTCGAGTCGAAGAAGGTCTCGCCCCTGGCCAAGCGCGCGGTCCTCGAGTTCGGCGCCAAGCTGCCGCACGAGAAGGCCGACGACCTCCTCGTCGAGGGCCTCAAGTCGAAGGACGCTGTGGTGCAGTTCGCGGCCCTGACGGCGCTGATCGAGCACGGACGGCTCGAGCGGGTCTCGGAGATCCAGAAGCTGACGCGCTCGCAGGACGACGCGTTGCGCAAGGCGGCCTGGATCGCGCTGAGCCGCGTGCGCGGCTCCGAGCCGGGCTTCGTCGAGAGCTTGTTCGAGCTCGCCGCGGCGAACGACCCCGTCGAGCGTCAGGCGGCCGTCGTGGCGCTCGGCGAGGTGCGCACGGTCGAGGCGGTCGAAGCGCTCTACCCGCTCCTGCGCGACCCCGATCGCAGCGTGCGAGTCCAGGCGCTGCAGACCGTCGGCAGCCTGCGCCGCAAGGACTCGGTCGCGCCGCTGATCGACCGCGCCGACGGCGAGGACGTGCCGGGTCTGCGGCGCGACGTCCTGACCGTGCTGCGCCTCCTGACGGGCGAGGACCAGGGCGCGTCGGCCGACCGCTGGCGCGAATGGTGGCGCGAGGAGGGCGAGCGCTTCGAGCTCGTCGACCTCGCCGAAGCCGAAGAACGCGAGCGGGACCGCGCCCGCCGGCGCGAGGCGAGCTCGACCCAGGTGCCCGCTTTCTACGGCCTCGACGTCGTCAGCGACCGCGTCGTTTTCGTCCTCGACGTCAGCGGCTCGATGAGGTGGGGCCGGCGCGGCGAGTTCACGGGCGGCGAGCGGCGCATCGTCGCCGCCAAGCGCGAGCTGACGGGCGTGCTCGAGCGGCTGCCCGAAGGCAGCTCGTTCAACGTCATCTTCTTCTCGCAGGACGTGATCACGTTCGAGGATGCCCTAGCGCCGATGAACGCGAAGGCGCGCGAGGAGGTGCTGCGTTTCGTCGACCGCGTCATCCCGAACGGCGCCACGAACGTCTTCGGCGCGCTGACGGCGGCGTTCGAGGACGCCCGCGTCGACACGATCTACCTGATGACCGACGGGACTCCGACGGTCGGGGAGATCGTCAACTCCGCGTCGATCCGCGCGGAGGTGCAGCTGTGGAACTCGACGCGCAAGGTGACGATCCACTGCATCGCCGCCGGTGAGGAGGGCGCCGACCTCTTGCTTGGGCTCGCGGCGGACAGCGGCGGCGATTTCCGCAGCGTGTTCGACGACTGACATTCGGTAGATGGCCGCGATCGCCGTCACGCTGCTCGCGCTCGTCGCGCTCTCGCTCGGCTACCGGTACTACTCGCGCTTCCTCGCGGAGCGCGTGTTCCGGCTCGAGGCGGACGAGCCCGTTCCCGCCGTCGAGAAGGAGGACGGCGTCGACTACGTGCCGACCCGGCCCGAGATCCTGTGGGGCCACCACTTCGCGTCGATCGCGGGCGCCGCGCCGATCCTCGGGCCGGCGATGGCGATCGTTTGGGGCTGGGTCCCGGCGATGCTCTGGATCGTCGTGGGCGTGATCTTCATGGGCGCGACGCACGACTTCGGGGCCCTCGTGCTCTCGATCCGGCACGGCGGGCAGTCGGTCGGCAACTTGACCCAGCGCTTCGTCGGCGGCCGCTCGCGCACGCTGTTCCTGCTCGTCATCTTCTTCCTGATCTGGCTCGTCGGGGCCGTCTTCACCTTCGCGATCGCGAACCTCTTCACGGCGTTCCCCGCCAGCATCCTGCCCGTCAACATCGAGATCCTGGCGGCCGTTCTCATCGGCTGGTGGAGCTACCGGCTCAAGCGCGGGCTGCTCGTGCCGTCGATCGTCGTGCTGGTCGCCTCGTACGCCCTGATCGCCGGCACGGCGGGCGGCGTCCTTTGGACGCCCGCGCCGGGCTCGGTCTTCCTGAAGAAGGACATGTGGCTGATCGGGCTCATGGCGTACGCGTACGTCGCCAGCGGGCTTCCCGTCTGGCTGCTCCTGCAGCCGCGCGACCTGATCAACAGCCACAAGCTCATCCTCGGGCTCGCTGCGCTGTACGTCGGGTTCTTCGTCAGCCGGCCGCAGCTCGCGGCGCCGGCCGTGGGCGACCTGAGCGCGCTGCCGGCCATCTTCCCGCTGCTCTTCGTCACGATCGCCTGCGGGGCGATCTCGGGATTCCACGGCCTCGTGAGCTCGGGCACCACGAGCAAGCAGCTCGCGTGCGCGACGCACGCCCGGCCGATCGGGTACGGCGGCATGCTGTGCGAGGCGGCGCTGGCCGTGCTTGCGACGATGGCCGTCGCCACGGGGCTGTGGAGCGGCGCCGACCACGCGCACGCGTACGAGTTCATCGCCCAGCGGAGCGCCGCCGGCGGCCGCCTGCCCGAGGTCGGCGAGGCGCTGCAGGCCTTCGTGAACGGGGCCGGCGGCTTCCTCGGCGCGCTCGGCATCCCCGTGAAGATCTCCGCCACGATCGTCGCCGTGCTCGTCATCTCCTTCGCGGCGACCAGCCTCGACACCGCGCTGCGCATCCAGCGCCTCGTGCTCGCCGAGCTGGGCGAGAGCTACCGCATCCCGGGCCTCTCGAACCGCTGGCTCGGCGGCGCGCTCGCCTGCGGCTCGGTGCTCGCGCTGATCTACGCCGACTACGACGAGGGCGCGAAGAGCCTGTGGCCGGTCTTCGGCGCCACGAACCAGGTGCTGGCGGCGTTCACGCTGATGCTCTGCGCGCTCTACCTGCGCACGCTCGGGCGGCGCGCGGCCGCCTACGCGATCCCGGCCGTCGTCGTGATGGCGATCACCTTCACCGCGATGGGGGTGCAGGTCTGGGAGGACGCGGGGCGCGGGAAGTGGCTCGTCGCGGGCGTGGGGGCGACGATCGCCGTCTTGACCCTGTGGGTGGCGCTCGAGGGGGCGCTCGCCTGGCGGCGCGGGCCGCGAGCGCGGGCGGCGGCCTGAGGGCGCTACCAGAACCCGCGCACGTAGAACGCGAGGCCTCCCAGGCACCGCACGCTCATGCGCGCGGATCCTAGCGCGGGCCGAATAACGGGAAGAACCCGGCGTAGGCGGGAATCTCGCCCGAGAAGCCACCGAGATGGAACCTGAACGCCCCGGCCTTTTGACCTTCGGCATCGTCCTCAACGTCCTGCACGCGCTCCTGTGCCTGGGCGTCGCGACCCTGATCGGAGTGCTCGGCGCGGGCGCCCTGGGTGCCGGGATGCTGGCGGCCGGCGCCGACGAGCTCCTGCCGCTGGCGGTCCTCGGGACGCTGGGCGGGGTGATCTTCGCCCTCGTCCTCGCCTTCTACTCGCTCGTCCTCGCGGTGTGCTACGGGGCGTGGAAGGGCCAGCGGTTCGCGCTCTGGGCTCTGATCGTGCTCAGCATCCTGGGCATGGTGAACAGCGGCCCGATCAGCGTCGTGATCGGCGTGCTGACGATCCTCGGCGCGTGGATCGCGCTCGACCGGCGGGCGGCGCTCGGCCCGTCGGAGCTCCAGGCCGACTGACGCCGTACGCGCGCCCTCGCTCACGGCTACGACCCGACGGTCGCCGTCAGGTGCTCGACGAGGTCCATCTTCGTCACGATGCCCTTCAGGTGGTCCGCGTCGTCGACGACGATCCCGACCTCGTCGCGGGCGAAGAGCTCGAGGAGCGTGCCGGCGTCGTCGTGCTCGTGGATGGTGTCGACGTTGCGGAACATGACCTCGGCGATCGCGCTCGAGAGGCTCGCCTGGCCCTGGACGAGGCGCCCCAGCAGGTCGGACTCGGTGACGATGCCCACGAGGCGCCCTTCGTCGATGACCGGGAGCTGGCTGACCCCGGCTTCCTTCATGCACATCACCGAGTCGGCCACCGTGTCGGCGCTCGTCGCGGTCAGCAGCCTGCGCTCGGGCATGCGCCGCAGGAGCTCGCCGACGCTCGAGGTCTCCCAGCGCTGCTCGGTGAACCCGTTCTCGCGCATCCACCGCTCGTCCATGAACTTGGTCATGTAGTTGCGCACCGAATCGGGCAGGAGCACGACGAAGCGCTTGCCCGCGCCTTCGCGCTTGGCGACCTGGATCGCCGCCCACATGGCCGCGCCCGAGCTGCCCCCGCAGAGGAGCGCCTCCTTGCGGATGAGCCGCCGCGCCATCAGGAAGGACTCGCGGTCGCGGGTCTTGACCCACTCGTCGACGAGGTCGCGGTCGAGCACGTCGGGGATGAAGTCGTAGCCGATGCCCTCGACCTTGTACGACTGGACCTCGTCGGGGCCCGCGAGGATCGAGCCGACGGGGTCGACGCCGACGATCCTGACGTGCGGCGCGTCCTCCTTCAGGCGTTGCGCGATGCCCGTGATCGTCCCGCCCGTCCCGGCGGTGGCGATCAGGAAGTCGAACTCGCCGCCGGTCTGCTGGACGATCTCGGCGCCCGTCTCGTGGTAGTGGGCGAGCGGGTTGTCGGGGTTCGAGTACTGATCGAGGATGTGCGAGCTGGGCAGGATCTCCTTGAGCTGCTTGGCGACGCCGATGTGGCTCTCGGGGCTGTCCCACGCCGCCTCGGTCGGCGTGCGGATGATCTCCGCCCCGAGCGCCTCGAGCACCACCTGCTTCTCGCGGCTCATCTTCTCGGGCATCGTGATGATCATCCGGTAGCCCTTGACCGCGGCGGCGAGGGCCATGCCGATGCCGGTGTTGCCGCTCGTCGGCTCGATCAGCGTGTCGCCCGGCTGGATGCGCCCGGACGTCTCGGCCTCCTCGACCATGCGCCTGCCGATGCGGTCCTTGACCGACCCACCGGCGTTCATGAACTCGCACTTGCCGTAGAACGTGCAGCCGGTCTCCTTGCCGACGCTCTTGATGCGCACCATCGGCGTGCGGCCGATGGCTTCGAGGACCGAGTCGTAGATCTCTGCCACTTGGGGCTCCTCCTGGGGGTCGACCCCGGATTGTAGCCGTCGTCAGCGCGGCGGACGGAGCACGAAGCTCCCGCGCTCGCCGACGCGCAGGGGGCAGAGTCGGATGCGCACGCCCGCGGTCGGCCCGCCGTCGGGACGGTGCGTGCACGCCCCGGTCGCGAGCGAGAAGCGCCAGCGATGCCACGGGCAGACGACCTCCTCGCCGGCGAGCGTCCCCTCGAAGAGCGGCCCGAGCAGGTGCGGGCAGAAGCTCGAGGCCGCGACGACCCGCGGGCCGAGCGTGTACAGCGCGAACGAGCCCCAGGGGGTGTTCAGCGGCGTCGAGCGGCGCGCCGCGAGCTCGCCGGGGCGGACGCCGGAATCGAATTCCTCCTCGGTCATCGGCGGGTGCGGGTCGCAGAGCCTACCCTGCGCGGATGGCCCAGAAGACCCTCGTGCTGATGGTGCCCGCGGCGCGCCAGAGGGCCCTGCGCGGACGTCTGGCGGCCGGGGACTTCGAGTTCCGCCAGGTGCCCCACGCCGTCTTCAGCGTCAAGGGAGCGGGGGTCGTGGCCACGCTCTACCGGTCGGGCAAGCTCGTCGTGCAGGGAGCCGACCCGGAGCTCTTCGTCGCGCGCTACACCGATCTCGACCCGGGCCTCGACGCCATGGCGGCCGAGGTCGCGGCGCGTCCGCCGGCGGAGCGGATCGAGCGCCCCGGCGTGCCCACGATCGGGTCGGACGAGGCGGGCAAGGGCGACTACTTCGGACCCTTGGTCGTGGCCGCGGTGCTGCTCGAGCCCGGACGGGCGAGCCAGGTCGCCGAATGGGGCGTCGCCGACAGCAAGCGCCTCTCGGATCTGCGCGTGCTGCGGCTCGGCGCGGCGCTGCGCGGTGCCGTCGCCCACGCGGTCGTCGCCCTCGACCCCCCCGAGTACAACGAGCGCTACGGGTCCTACGCGAGCCTCAACCCGCTGCTCGCCGACCTGCACGCGGAGGCGATCAAGGAGCTCGCGCGGCCCGGCGTGCGCGTCGTCGTCGATCAGTTCGGCTCCGAGAGCCTGATGCGCGACGCGCTCGCGGGCGTCGACGTCGAGCTCGTGCAGATGCACCGTGCCGAGCGCAACCTCGCCGTCGCGGCGGCGAGCGTGCTGGCGCGCCAGGAGTTCCTGGTGCGCCTCGCGGAGCTGTCCGAGGAGTGCGGCGTCGAGCTGCCCAAAGGCGCCGGAGCGCAGGTCGACGCCGCCGGCCGGCGCTACGCGGTGCGCTACGGCGCGGAGGAGCTGGGACGCGTGGCCAAGCTGCACTTCAAGAACACCGCCAAGGTCCGCGGGAGACCCCGGTGAAGGGCGAGCTCCTCTCCGCCACCGGCAACCGCTTCGTGCTGCTCGACCTGCGCGCGGAAGCGGACGCGAGCGCGTGGCTGGCGCCGCCAGCCGGCTGGCTGGCGGCGGCGCTCGGCGCTCCGCGCAGCGCCCCGGCGGCCGACGGGCTCCTGCTCGTGCTCGAGGCCGGGAGCGCGGCGGATCTGCGCATGGTGCTGGTCAACCGCGACGGCTCGCGCCCCGAGGCGTGCGGCAACGGGCTGCGCTGCATCGGGGACTGGGCCACGCGCGCGGGCCTGGAGAACGGCGGCAAGCTGCGCGTCGCGACCGACTCCGGCGTGCGCGAGCTCGAGATCCGGCGCGCGCAGGGAGCGGTCCGCGTGAAGGCGCACCTCGGCGCTGCGCGCGTCCTCGCCCGCGACGAGCCGCTGCGCGTCGGCGGCGAAGAGGTGCGCGCGACGCTCGTCGACGTCGGCAACCCGCACTGCGTCGTGTTCGTCGACGCCCTCGAGCGCCCGCCGATCCGGCTTTGGGGACCGCGCCTCGAGCGGCACCCGCGCTTCCAGGGGCGCACGAACGTCGAGCTCGTCGCGCGCGAGCCGAGCGGGCTCGCGATGCGCGTCTGGGAGCGCGGAGTCGGCGAGACCCGCGCCTGCGGGACGGGGGCGTGCGCGGCGGCCGTCGCCGCTGCCGAGCGCTGCGATCTCGACTGGCCGATCGGCGTCCGCTGCACGGGCGGGGTGCTCGTCGTCGACCGCGACGAGCGCGGCGAGCTGTGGCTGGAGGGGGAGGTCGAGGTGCTCGGGGATGTCGAGGTGCATCGACCCGGATAGTCACCCCGCGTCCTCGAGCAGCCGCTCCAGGAGCTTCTTCTGCAGGCGCTCGCGCCGGCTCGAGCTGGCGATGCGCTCGACGATCCTCAGGATCTTCGCCAGCTCCTCCTCGCCCAGATCGTCGCGCTCGAGCAGCCGCTCGAGCACGTCGGCCTGGGAATGCGACGACGAGATGGCGGAGGTCGCGGCGAGGAACGCGTCGAGCCCTCCGCCCGTCAAGGCGAGCTCCGCGGCCAGCGGCTCGAGGAGCCTGGCGCGGTCGCTGTTGGAGGGCAGCGCCGCGACCGCCTCGAGGGCGCGCACGAGCACCGGTTGTTCCAGCTCGGGCAGCTCGAAGAACGCTTCGAGGGCGCGACGGCGGCCCGCGGACGACGGCACGGTCTCCAGCGCCTCGATCCACGCGACCAGGAACTCCCGGTCCCGCGGCCCGTGCTCGAGGAGCGTCGCGAGCGTCGCGGCGCGGTCGCTCGACGAGGCGACCCCCTTGCTCGCGTCCGCGAGCGCGCGCGCGGAGCGCGTGGACAGCGCTCGCTCGCGCGCGGTCGCCTCGAGGACCTGGCGCTTGCTCGAGCTCGAGGCGATGGTCCCCGCGGCGTCCACGAGGGCCAGCGTCAGCTCCTCGTTGTCGCGCTCGCGCGTGGCGAGCGCTTCGAGCACCGATACGCGCAGCGAGTTCTGACCGACCCTCTCGCGCGTCGAGCGCACGAGCGCACGCAGGTCGTCCTCGGTCAGGTCCTGCTGCTCGAGGCAGAGCTCGAGGTACACGCGCCGCGCCGCCGAGCTCTCGGTCTGGGCGAGGAGCGCGAGGACCGCCGCAGGCCCGCCCGCCTCGAGCGCGCGCTCGGCCTTGGTCCGCGCGAAGACCGGCGTGCGCCGCGCGAGGGTGCTCAGGACGTCGGCGAGCCAGGCCTGCGCCGGCGCGTCGAACTCGCGGAGCTCTCCGTCGACGCGGAACTCGACGACCGGCGCGAGGCCGTCGTCGGGCCGTACGAGCAGCGAGTCGCGCCGCCCATCGTGGCGCGTGCGCACTTCGAGCTGCGCCGCGCCGTCGAGCGACTCCACGGCGCGGTCGTCCGCGGTGAGGACGATCCGACCGCGGCACTCGACGTGCGTCTCGCGCCCGCCCTCCACCCACTCGACGCCGAAGCTGCTCGGTCCGCGCTCCTCGTAGTAGAAGACGCTCGTTCCGGAGGCGTGGATGGTGATCCCCTGCGACCCGCAACCGGAGGTCGCGAGCGCGCCGAGGAGCAGCGCGGCGGCGCGCCTGGCGAGCGCCGAAGACCCGGATCGAGACGGCATCGCCGGCCAGGATAGCGTGGCCGGCCGCGCTACGCGGGCGGGTAGGATCGATCGCCGCGAATGGGCTACCTCTTCCACATCCTGCTCGCGGTCGGGGTCCAGGCGCTGGGCGAGTCGGGCTTCGAGCCGCTCTGGCGCGCGCCCTGGGGGCTGCTCCTCCTGCTCGTCGTGCCCCACGCCCTCGCGCTGCAGGCGCGGCGCGTGGCCCTCGCGGGTCGGTTCTCGCGCGCCGCCGCCCTCGCGCAGCTCGTGCAGCACTCGCCGCCCGCGCTGCACCTCGCGGCGGTCGGCGCCTTCGGCTGGGTGGACACCACGCGCGCCTTGACCGGGACCGAGGCGATGCTCTTCCCGTGGCCGCAGCCAGCGTTCATGCTGGCGCTCGCGCCGTTCGTCGCCTTCGAGCTCGCCGCGATCGACGCGTTCGCGCGCGTCCACGGGCTGCGGCCAGTCGAGACGAGCAACGTGCGCGCGTTCCAGGCGCGCATGCTGCTCTCCGGTATCGCGCCGCTCCTCGCGTACGTGCTCGCCGCCTCCGCGATCGCCTGGAACGACGCGCTGCGCGCCAACATCGACCACGTCGAGCTCTGGCACGCGGCGTTCACCGCGACCGTCGTGGCGCTCGTCGCGCTGATCCTGCCGAGCCTCCTGCGGAACACCTTGCGGACCGTGCCGTTGCCCGGCGGCCCGCACCGCTCGCTCCTCGAGGCGATCGCGACCCGCGCCGGCTTCCGCTGCAGGGAGCTGCTCGTGTGGCGCACGGGCGGCCTCATGGCCAACGCGGCGATCATCGGCCTCCTACCGCGCCACCGCGTCGTGCTCTTCTCCGACTCGCTGCTCGGCTCGCTGACCCTGCGCGAGCTCGCCGCCGTCTTCGCGCACGAGATCGGGCACGCCGCGCGACACCACGTGCTCGTGTTCCTGGCCTGGGCCGTCGCTTTCTTCATGGGGGCCGACGTGCTCGCGACCTGGGCGCTCGGCGCGAGCGACCCGGCCACCTGGACCGCGCTCTTCGTGGTGGGCGGGTCCTTCGCCGTCTGGCTCGTGGGCTTCGGGTGGCTCTCGCGGCGCTGCGAGCTCGAGGCCGACCTCTACAGCATCGAGCTCCTCGGCGATCCCGAGGGCATGGTGTCCGCGCTCGAGCGGGTCGGCGGGCGGCTGCGCGACGTCGCGGGCTGGCGCCACTTCAGCACGGCCGACCGCGTGCGCTTCCTGTGGCGAGCGGTCGGCGACCCCGCGTTCGGCGGCCGTTTTCGGCGCCGCCTGCGGCGCTTCGCGCGCGCCGGCTTCGCCCTCGCCGTCCTGGCGCTGGGCCTGCAGGTCGTCCAGCTCGTCGAGACCTACGCGCAGGAGCGGGTCGTGGTCGACCTCGCCCTGGGGCGCTACGTGGCGGCCAAGGCCAAGGTCGCGACCGCGGCCGGCATCGACGCGGGCCTGGCGACGATGGTGCGCGAAGCCGGCGAGCTCGAACGGCGCCTCGGCGCTCCGGCAGCCGAGGCGGACCTCGCGCGCGCGGTCACGGAGAGCCTCGAGACGCGCGAGTTCGAGCGCGCCCTCGTCTTCGCCGAGCTCCTCGCGCTGCGCGGAGCCGACGAGCTGTGGGACGTCGCCGCGGTGCTCGACGCGCTCCTGGCGGAGGACCCGGCGGAGGCGCGCCGGCTGACGGGAGAGCTGCCGGAGACATGGCGCGATCCGCTCGCGGCGGTGCTCGGGGCGGACTAGCCCGGGGCTAGCCGTCACGAGGGCGCGGCAACTAGTAATCGAGCCCGTTGCTGCGCAGGTGCACCTTGGGGTCGCCCTTCCTCGAGAGGGCCCCCGCGGTGACCTCGCCGAATACGACGAAGTGATCGCCCGTCTCGTGCTCGCCCGTCGCGCGGCAGTCGAGCCAGGCGAGCCCGTCGGCGAGGACGATCGATCCCGACTCGGTCGTCGCGGTGCGCAGGCCGTCGAAGGGCGAGCGGCCGTCCCTGCGAAAGAACGGCGCCATCAGCCCGGAGCTCGCCGCGTCGAGGATCGTCAGCGCGAAGCGGCCGCTCGCGCGGATCGCCGCGAGGTGGGCGCGGTCCTTGCCTACCGCGATCGAGACGCTCGGCGGCTCGAAGCCGGACTGCATCACGAACGAGCCGACGAAGCCGAGCGGGCCCGCAGCGGCCCGGGTCGTGACGACGTAGATGCCGCAGGGGATCCGGCCGAGGGCCAGCGCGAGGGGAGCGAGGCGGGTCGTCATGTCGGGCGCAGGTTAGGCGCGCGCCGAGGTGGGGCGCAAGGCCGGCTCCCGCGCGCGCCATGTATAAAACGGTATGCGTCGGTGGAACCGGACCTCGCCCGAAGCGATAATCGGCGCTCCTGGCGAGGTGCCGCGGCGCCTCCTGCGCGAACCCCGATGCCCACCGATCGTCCTGTCTTCCGCTGGAGGCCTGGCGAGCCCGAGGACACCGCGCTCGCGGCCCGGCCCCTCGCCCGACGCCTCGCGCCGCTCGCGGCCTGCAAGCTGCGCCCCGCCGCCGAGCTCGTCGTCGAGGCGTCGGCGGCTTGCCTGGAATGGGCGCGCTCGCGGCCGCCGGGCTGGGGCGGCGAAGGCGCGCTCGAGGAGTGGCACGCGGAGAGCGAGCCGTTCGCGGCGGCTCACGCCTGGCGCGCGGTGCCGGCGCGCTGGCTCGAGACCCTGGGGCGGCTCCTCGAGTGGGCGGCGCAGGACCCTGCGCTCTCGCCCGCGGAGCTCTTCGCCGAGGAGCTCGGGCTCTGGCTGGGCGGCGAGACGGGCGATGGGCCGAACGACTCGAGCCGCGGGCCCTGGAACGGCGAGCCCCTCGCGCCCGGCGCCCGGCTGCCGGACCGCGCGGCGTGCGGCGCGGCGCTCCTCGATGGCTGGCTCGGCGGGGAAGAGGTGCTGCTGCACGGACCTTCCACGACGGTGGCGCTCGCCCTCGAGCGCGCAAAGGAGCTCGGGCTCGCGCCGCGCGCGATCGTGTCCGAGGGCGGGCCCGACCTGCCGGGCCGGCGCACCGCCCAGCAGCTCGCGGCGCGCGGCATCCCGGTGCGGCTCGTCCACGACGGCGCCCTCTTCGCGGCGCTGCCCTCCGCCGACCACGTGTGGCTCGGCACCGAGGCGATCGCGGCCCACGCTTTCCTGGGACGCTGCGGGACGCGCGCGCTCCTGCGCGAGGCGCGCCGGCTCGAAGTGCCGAGCGCGCTGCTCGCGACCAGCGACAAGGTGATGCCGCGCGGCGAGCTCGCGCTGCCCGCGTGGTGCGAGGAAGAGGAGTGGATGCTCTGGGACGTCGCCCCCGAAGGCGTGCGAGTCGAGTCCCAGTTCTTCGAGACGGTGCCGCTCGACGCGGTGGACGACCTGGCGACGGAGGCCGGACGCGAGCGCCCGGCTCAGCTCGCGCTGCGCTCGTTGCCGACGGCCTCGCGGCCCGCTCTCCCGGCGAACTAGAGAAAGGCAGATGAGCGAGACCGAGGCGAGCACGCAGGGCCCGAGGGGCCGGATCACTCCGCGCGAGATCGAGCGCGAGATGAAGGAGTCGTACCTGACGTACGCCCTGAGCGTGATCCACTCACGCGCCCTGCCGGACGTGCGCGACGGGCTCAAGCCCTCGCAGCGCCGCATCCTGGTCGCGATGAACGACCTGAACCTGAGCCCGCGAGCGAAGTACCGCAAGTGCGCGAAGGTCGCCGGGGACACCTCGGGCAACTATCACCCGCACGGCGAGTCGGTGATCTACCCGACCTTGGTGCGGATGGCGCAGGACTTCTCGCTGCGCTACCCGCTCGTCGACGGTCAGGGCAACTTCGGCTCGATCGACGGCGATCCGCCGGCGGCCATGCGCTACACCGAGGCGCGCATGGCGGGCACGGCCGTCGAGATGATGACCGATCTCGAGAAGGAGACGGTCGACGTCGAGCCCAACTACGACGAGACGCGCACGCAGCCCGTCGTCCTGCCCAGCCGCTTCCCCAACCTCCTGTGCAACGGCTCGGACGGCATCGCCGTCGGCATGGCGACCAGCCTGCCCCCGCACAACCTGCGCGAGGTGTGCGCGGCGCTCAACGCGATCCTCGACGAGCCCTCGATCAGCCTGCAGAGCCTGATCGAGCTCGTCCCGGGCCCCGATTTCCCGACGGGCGGGATCATCATGGGTCGGCGCGGAATCCTGCAGGCCTACTCGACCGGCCGCGGGCTAGTGCGCGTGAGGGCTGCGTACGAGGTCGAGGAGGTGCGCTCGAAGAGCCAGCTCGTCTTCGGCGAGATCCCTTACCAGGTCAAGAAGGTCACGATCATCGACAAGATCGTCGAGGTCGTGAAGGACGGCCGCATCACGGGCATCTCGGACGTCCGTGACGAGTCGGACCGCGACGGGATCCGACTGGTCGTCGAGCTCAAGAAGGGCGAGGACCCGCAGGTCGTCGTCAACCAGCTCTTCAAGTTCACGCCGCTGCAGACGACCTACAGCATCATCAACCTGGCGATCCAGGACCGCCAGCCGCGCACCCTGACGCTGCGCGGCCTGCTGGACGCCTACCTGAAGCACCGGCGCGAGGTCATCCGCAGGCGTTCCCACTACCTCCTGCGCAAGGCAGAGGAGCGCAGGCACATCGTCGACGGCCTGCGCATCGCCGTCGACAACATCGACCGGGTGATCGCGATCGTGCGCGGGTCGGAGGACCGCGAGGACGCGAAGGCCAAGCTCTCGACGGAGTTCGCGCTGAGCGACCGGCAGAGCCAGGCGATCGTCGACATGCGGCTCGGCAGCCTGACCGGCCTCGAGCGCGAGAAGCTCGAGCAGGAGCACGCCAAGCTGATCGCCGAGATCGCCGACCTCGAGGACATCCTCGGCCGCGAGGAGCGTGTGACGGCGATCATCCGCGAAGATCTCGCCGACCTCGAGAAGCGCTACGGCGACGAGCGCCGCACGCGCATCAGCGAGGAGGAGGCCGACGCGGACTTCGACATGGCGGACCTGATCACCGAGGACCTCACGGTGGTCACGTTCTCGCGCGACGGCTACGTCAAGCGCGTTCCGCTCGACAGCTACCGGGCGCAGGGCCGCGGCGGGCGCGGGATCCGCGGGTCGGACGCCAAGGAGGGGGACGTGCTCAAGTCCCTCTTCGTGAGCTCGACGCACGACTACCTGCTCTACTTCTCCAACCTCGGCCAGGTGTTCTGGCTCAAGGCGTACAACCTGCCCGAGGGCGGACGCTACTCGAAGGGCCGCGCGATCGCCAACCTCCTGCCGCTGCGCGAGGGCGAGTTCATCAGCCACGTGCTGCGCGTGCCCGAGTTCGACCACGACCAGTCGGTGGTCTTCGCCACGCGCCGCGGCGTCATCAAAAAGACGTCCCTCGAGGCCTACTCGCGCCCGAAGAAGGGCGGGATCCGGGCGATCCTCCTCGAGGAGGGCGACGAGGTCGTGGGCGTTTCGCTCTGCCGGCCGGGCGACACGATCGTGATGAGCTCGAAGCTGGGCCGCTCCATCCGCTTCGACGAAGCCAGCGTGCGCTCGATGGGACGCACCTCGCGCGGGGTCCGCGGCCTCAAGCTGCGCGAGGGCGACGAGGTGGTCGGCATGGTCGTCGCCGAGCCGGACGCGTACCTGCTGACGGCGTGTCTGCACGGCCACGGCAAGCGCACGCGCATCGACGAGTACCCGATCAAGGGCCGCGGCGGCCAGGGCGTGATCTCGATCCGCACGGAGGGGCGCAACGGCGACGTCGTCGGGGTCAAGCTGTGCCGCGAGGGGGACGACGTGATGTTCATCACCGCGAGCGGCATGATCGTCCGCACCCCGGTGGCCGACGTGAGCAGCATGGGGCGCAACACGCAGGGCGTGCGGCTGGTCAACCTGAAGTCCGACGACGCGCTCACGTCGGTCGAGGTCGTCTCGGAGGCGGACCTCGACCGGTTCGCCGACTCCGCCGGCGGGGACGACGCGGCCGGGGACGGCCCCATGGGCAACGGCGCGCCGGCGAGCGAGGACTGAGCGATGTCGATCCGCGAGCGCGTCGAGAGCGACCTGAAACGGGCGATGCTGGGCGGGGACGCAGTCGGCCGCGACACGCTGCGCCTGGTGCTCGCCGCCATCAAGAACCGCCGCATCGAGGTCGGCTCGGAGCTGACCGAGGAGCAGGAGCTCGGGGTCCTGGCCAGCGCCGTGAAGACGCGCAAGGAGAGCGTCGAGCAGTACGCCAAGGCGGGCCGCGACGACCTCGCCTCGCGCGAGCGCGCCGAGATCGAGGTGATCCAGGCCTACCTGCCCGATCAGCTCTCCGAGGACGAGACCCGAGCCATCGTCACGAGGCTGATCGCCGAGCTCGGGATCTCCTCCAAGAAGGACATCGGGAGGCTGATGAAGCCGATCATGGGCGAGTACAAGGGCCGCGTCGACGGCAAGATCGTCCAGCGCATCGCCGGCGAAGTGCTGGAGTGAGTTTTCCACCGGACGAGCCGCGTGGAGACCGTCTCGGACCTATCGACCCAGGCCGGTCCGACCGACCTGCCCCAGGACCTCATAGGCCGCCACAGGCGGCTCGTGCGGCGTACCGCGCTCGTCTCCGCGCTGACGCTGGTGAGCCGCCTGCTCGGCTTCGTGCGCGAGATGCTGTCCGCCTGGCTCTTCGGCGACAGGAGCGCCGTCTACGACGCCTTCATCACCGCGTGGCGCGTGCCGAACCTGTTCCGGCGCTTCCTCGGCGAGGGCGCGCTCGCGACCTCGTTCCAGACGGCTCTCACGCGCACCGACGGCGACGAGGGGCTCGAGGCGGGCCGGCGCCTGTTCCACGCCACGTCGCGCTGGCTCTCGGGGATCCTCGTCGTGCTCTGCGGCGTGGTCATGCTCGGGGTGAGCGCGATGCCCGACGAGATGCCGCTGACGGGATGGCACTGGCTCGGCCAGCCGGCCGAGCCCGTGCGCGACCTCACCGTGCGCGTCATGCCCTTCGTCGTCCTGGCCTGCCTCTCGGCCCTGGCCGGCGGGGCGCTCAACGTGCGCGGCCACTTCGCGGCTCCGGCCTGGGCGCCCGCGATCCTGAACATCGTCTGGATCGGCACGCTGGCCCTGCTCGGGCTGCGCTACGGGACCTCCGCGGGCGCGCCGGATCCCGCCCGGCACGTCGAGATGACGCGCGTGCTCGCCTGGGGGGTGCTCCTCGCCGGGATCGCCCAGCTCGTCGTGCAGCTGCCGGCGCTCGCGCGCAGCGGGTTCCTCGGCCGGGTGGGCCGCGCCGTCGTCGCGCAGCGCGCGACGGCGCGCGAGGTCGTGCGGCGCAGCGTGCCCCTGGCGATCGGGGCGGCCGTGTACCAGATCAACGTGATGATCGACGGCCTCATGGCCGAGGGCCTGCTCCCCGACGGCGGGCCGACGACGCACTACTACGCCAACCGCGTGCAGCAGTTCCCGATGGCGCTGATCGCGTTCGCGGCGACGGCGGCCGTCTTTCCCGCATTGCAGGCCCTCGGCCACGCGCGCGACCTGCGCGCCGTGCGCGACCTGCACGACCGGACGCAGCGCGCGATCTGCTTCGTCGCCCTCCCGGCGAGCATCGGACTCCTGGTCCTCGCGCGACCCGTCGTGTCCGTGTGCTTCGAGCATGGGGCCTTCGGCGCGGAGGGCGTGCGGCGCACGACCGCGGCGCTGCAGTACCTCACGCTCGCGATCGTGCCGGCCGGGGCGAGCGGTCTCGCGGCGCGGACCTTCTACTCGCTCTCGGACTTCAGCTACCCGGTTCGTGTCTCCATCGCGATGCTCGCCCTGAACGTCGCGCTGAACCTCGTCTTCGTGCTCGGGGCGGGCATGGACGTCGAAGGTCTGGCTCTCGCCACGGCCGCGACGAGCTGGGGCACCCTCGTCCTCCTGCTCGCGTGCCTCGGGCGGCGGCTCCCCGCGCGCCGGGTCGCGTTCGCCGGCCCGCTCTGCCGCATGCTCGCGGGCGCCGCGCTGGCGGGCGCCCTCGCCACCCTGGCGCACGCACTGGCGGCGCCGGCTCTCGGATCCGGAGCGGGCCTCTTCCTCGGCATCGCTGCCGCGGCGCTCGGGTACTTCCTGACGAGCCTCGCGCTCGGCGTTCCCGAGCTCGAACAGTTGCTGCGGGGACTACGCCGGTCGCGCGGCTAGCACCTCTCCGGGCCGGAGACAAGCCTGCTCCCCGTCCCACCGCGGGCTCCGGGATCCGCGCCGGAGAGCGCCCCGGGAAGACCCTCCGGGCGTTGCTTGCAACGCGCGGTGGACAGTCCCAAGATCGACGGTCCGTCCCCGAGAGAGGCGCACCGAGTGGCGCCGCCGGTCCGTCTTCAGGAGGAGCTTCCCGGTGAATCCGACGCTGAAACCCGCGCTGAACCCGGCTGGTGCCATGGCCCGCTCGAAGAACGAGAACGGTTCGTCCGACGCCCTCGCGCAGCTCGCGGCGCTCGATCCTCCGCTCGATCTGATCGACCCGGACCTGACCGCGAACGCGCGCACGGTGCTCGAGCGCCGCTACCTCAAGAAGGATCCGGAGACGGGCGCCGTCGTGGAGACGCCGCGCCAGCTGTTCTGGCGCGTCGCGTCGCACGTGGCGCGGGCCGAGCTCGAGCTCGACGGCGGCTCGGCGGAGCTGGCGCTGGTCGTCGCGCGCGACTTCTACGGGCTCATGGCGACGCGGCGCTTCATGCCCAACAGTCCGTGCTTGATGAACGCCGGGCGGGAGATGGGGATGCTCTCGGCGTGCTTCGTGCTCCCCGTCGAGGATTCGATCGAGGGGATCTTCGACTCGATCAAGGCCACGGCGCTGATCCAGAAGGCCGGCGGCGGGACCGGGTTCAGCTTCTCCCGGCTGCGGCCGTGCGGCGACATCGTGCGCACCTCGGGCGGCACGACGGAAGGGCCGCTGTCGTTCATCGAGGTCTTCTCGAAAGCCACCGACGCCATCCAGCAGGGGGCGTTCCGGCGCGGGGCCAACATGGGCATCCTGCGCATCGACCACCCCGACATCGTGCGCTTCATCACCTTCAAGGACGACCGTTCGCGGCTCACGAACTACAACATCTCGGTCGCGGTCACCGACGACTTCATCGAGAAGGTGCGCCAGGCGCCGGCGACCGTGCACCAGGTCCAGAACCCGCGCACGAAGGAGTGGCGTTCGCTCGAGAAGGTCGACTCCGAAGGCGAGCGCACGGGCGAGTTCTGGACGGTCGGCGAGATCTGGGACATGATCGTCGATCACGCGCACGAGAGCGGGGAGCCCGGCGTCATCTTCATCGACCGCATCAACGCGCGCAACCCGATCAAGAACGTGGGGTTGATCGAGGCCACCAATCCCTGTGGCGAGCAGCCGCTGCACCCCTACGATTCCTGCAACCTGGGTTCGATCAATCTGGGGCTCTTCGTCGCGGGCCAGGGCGAGGGCGCGCACTTCGACTGGGAAGGTCTGAGGTCGGTGGTCCACACGTCGACGCGCTTCCTGGACGACGTCATCGAGGTCAACCGCTACCCGCTGCCGCAGATCGACAACATGTCGAAGACCACGCGGCGCATCGGGCTGGGCGTGATGGGCTTCGCGGACGCCCTGTACAAGCTCGGCATTCCCTACGATTCCGAGGAGGGCTGCGAGTTCGGCGAGCGCGTGATGCAAGCCGTCGACGAGGAATCGCACCTCGCGTCGGAAGTGCTGGCGGAGGAGCGCGGCGTGTTCCCCGCCTGGGAGGGCTCGGACTGGGAGAAGCGCGGCCGCAGGATGCGCAACTCCTACACCACGACCGTCGCACCGACGGGCACGATCTCGATCATCGCCGACTGCTCCGGCGGGATCGAGCCGATGTTCAGCCTGGCCTTCAACCGGCAGGTCATGAAGGACACGCGCGGCCGCCCGACCGTGATGCGCGAGGTGAACTACGTGTTCGAGCGCACCGCGCGCGAGACGGGGTACTACTCCGACGAGCTCATCGACGCGATCATCCAGCAAGGCACGCTCGCTCACGCCGCGGAAGTGCCGCGCGAGCACAAGCGGATCTTCGTCACCGCGCACGACATCCAGCCGTACTGGCACATGCGCATGCAGGGCGCGTTCCAGCGCCATTGCGACTCATCGATCTCGAAGACGATCAACTTCCCGCGCGAAGCGACGCCCGAGGACGTGCGCCAGATCTACGAGCTCGCGATCGACCTGGACGTGAAGGGCGTGACGGTGTACCGCGACGGCTGCCGCGACTTGCAGCCCATGGCGCTCGAGAACGCCCCGGACGACGAGACGGCTGCGGCCGGCGACGGCGCGGAGCTGCGGATCCGCCAGACGGAGCAGGGCGCGATGCTCTCCCCGGTGAAGCTGCCCGAGATCATGAGCTGCCTGCGGATCCGCCAGATGACTCCGTTCGGCAACATGCACGTCAAGGTCTCGGTCGACCCGATCAGCGGCCGCGAGCGCGAGGTGTTCGCGCAGCTCGGAAAAGGCGGCGACATCGCCAACTCCGACCTCGAGGCGATCTGCCGCATCCTCTCCCTCTGGCTGCGCTCCAACGGGAGCCTCGAGCTGGCGGTCAAGCAGCTCTCCGGCATCGGCTCGAGCCTCACGGTGCCGACCAAGGACGGGCGCATCATGTCGCTGGCCGACGGCCTCGCCACGGCGCTCATGCGCTACATCGACGCCAAGCGGCGCCACGGGCTGGAGGCACTGCTCCTTGGGCGCGTCGATCCCGACGCTCTCGAGCAAGTCCCCGCCGCCAGCTCGCAACCGAAGGGCATCCCGCGCAACAGCGGGCAGTACAAGCTGAAGTGCCCTTCGTGCAGCGGCGTGCTCGCCTTCGAGGAAGGCTGCGTCAAGTGCTACGGATGCGGCTTCAGCCAGTGCTAGGGGGGCTAGGGGGGCTAGGGGGCTAGTCCCCGCCGCCGTCGTCCTTGTCCGGCGGCATCTCCTCCGGCGGCGTTTCCTCGGCCGCCTCGGGACGCTGCACCGGGCGCCCGAAGATGTCCTTCGCGTCCTCCAGCGGCCCGGTCGGGCGCCCGAAGATGTCGCGGCCGGAGTGGGCGTCGAGCAGCCGGCGCGCGAAGGTGAGCTGGCTGCCGTCGTCGCGGCGCAGCGTGAGGAAGCTCCCGTCGACCTTGACGTGGAAGTTGCGGCGTATCCCCGGGGGCTCCCACACGAGCCGGTCGTAGGTCGAGAAGATCGAGCGGTCCGGCGCGAAGGCCGACCCGATCAGGCCCGCCGTCTGCAGCTGGCTGCCGACGATCTGGTAGGTCTGGATGCCGGACTGGTGCTGCGCCGCCTGGATGCGCCCCTCGCCTTCGGAGTCCTGCCAGGTCATGTGGACCTCGAGCGCGAGGTAGCCCTCGGCGAACAGGATATAGCCGGCGACCTTGCGGTTGGCCGAGGGGTAGCGGCTGTCCTTGACGTCGAGGAGCTGCCAGAGCCCCTGCAGCGAAGCTCCCAGGCGATTCGCGCCCTTGACCGGCCGCCCGAAGATGTCGGTCTCCGCGGGCGCGTCCTCGCCCTGGGGCTGTTCGACCTGCCCCTGCTGCGGGGCGGCGGCGAAGAGGGCGCCGAAGGCGAGCGCGAGGGGCGGGAAGAGACGCTTCATGGCGGGGTCCTCGGGGGTGCCGGGTCGAGCACTGCCGAGCTCGACCCGCCCAAGTGTAGTTTTCGGCAGGCGCGGGGCGGGACCCAACCGTCTTTTCCCCCGGAGCGCGCGCGTCGTAGGGTAGGGCCATGGCCCAGGGCGGGACGCGTGCGAGCGGTGAGCGGGCTCACCGCTTGGGAGTCGTCGTCAACCTCGCGCTCGCGCTGCTCAAGATCGCGGGCGGGTGGCTCTCGGGCTCCCTCGCGCTCCTCGCCGACGGCTACCACTCGCTGGCCGACCTCGTGACGAACGGCGTCGCGTGGTTCAGCTTCCGCGTCGCGGCGCGACCGGCGGACGCCGACCACCACTACGGTCACGGCAAGGCCGAGGCCGCCGCGGGCGTCTTCGTCGGGCTGGTCCTCATCGGCGCCGGCCTGAAGGTCCTGTGGGACGCCCTGGGCGCGAGCGGCCCGGTCTACTCGGGTCCCCTGGCGCTGCTCGCGATGGGGATCGCCTTCGTCTCCGTCGCCGCGAACGAGTGGCTCGTGTTCGTGACGAAGAGGGCCGCGCGCAGCTTCGACAGCCTCGCGCTCGCCGCGCTCGCCCGCGACAACCGCTCCGACTCGCTCACGAGCGTGCTCGTGATCGTCGGCGTCGGCGGGGGGCAGATCGGCTTGCGCTGGGCCGAGCCGTTCGTCACCGCGATCATCGGCGCCCTGATCATGACGATGGGCGGGCGCAGCCTGCGCGAGAGCGGCGACATCCTGATGGACCGCGTCTCCGACCTGAACCTGCGCGAGCGCATCCTGGAGCGCGCGCGCGCCGTCCCGGGAGTGCGCGGCGTCCAGACCGTGAAGGTGCACCCGCTCGGCGGCCGCCACCGGGTCGACATGGAGATCAGCGTCGACGGCGAGCTCAGCGTGCGCGAGGGGCACGCGATCGCGCACGCGGTCGAGCGCGAGGTCACCTCGGCGATGCGCGCGGTCGACCACGTCGCCGTGCACGTCAACCCCGCCGAGGAGGCCGGCCCGGACGAACGCGTTCCGGGTCCGTAAGGCCGCCCGAAGCGGCGGATTCCGCGTGGGCTCGCGAAAACGAGTCACACGGGACCGGGGTGGATCCGTAGACCCTGCTCTCCACGGCTTCGCGCCGGAATCGGCGCTGCGCGGGCTTCTGCTACCATCTGCCGATCCGCCGATCCAAGAGGGGCGGAGGACTCGAACCCATGCGACGAACCCTGATCGCGGTGCTCGCCCTCGCCGCGGCGCTCGCGCCGGCCGCGACGGCCCAGAGCAGCCGAGCGCGCGGGACCCTCTACACCCGCGTCGAAGGCGACCAGGCGCGCGCGGCGATACGCGTGCAGGTGGAGGACGGCTGGCACCTCTACCACACCGAGCTCGGCGGCCCCAAGGCCATCGGCACCAAGCTCGAGATCGAATGGCACGGCCCGGACATCGACTGGGAGGAGCCGCTCCTGCCCGAGCCGGAGCGCCACGTCGACCGCGACGAGCCCCTGGGCTGGGCCTTCGTCCACAAGCACACGATCGTGATCTACGCGCGCGGCGAGGCGCTCGAGGAGACCGACGGGAGCGACGTCGTCGTCGAGCTCGCGGGGCAGACGTGCGAGGACCGCTACGGCGGCACGTGCGTGCCGTACCGCGAGCGCCTGGAATCGGCGGGCCGCGGGCCGGATGCGATCTGGGCGGGCTTCCCCGCGGAGGCGCCGGCGGAAGCGGAAGCCGAAGGGGAGCTCGATCCGTCGCTCACCGGCGCCATCGGCGCTGCCGGCGCCGCGAGCGACCAGCGCGCCGCGGGCGAGCTCTTCGTGCGCATCGCGGGCGGGACGGCGCAGGCGGCCGTGAGGATCGAGGTGGCGGACGGCTGGCACCTCTACCACGGACCGACGGCGGAGGACATCGGACCGGGCAGCTTCGGGATCCCGACCACGGTCGAGCTCTCGGGCGCGGGCATCGAATGGGGTCCTGTCGTCTACCCCGAGCCGCAGCGCTTCGACGATCCCTTCCTCGAGGCGGGGTTCTTCTACGGCCACGAGGGGACGCTGGTGCTGCGCGCGACGGGCAAGCTGACGGGGGACGGCGCCGCTGCGTCGAGCGTGCACGCGAAGGTCGTCGGGCAGACGTGCGACGAGGCGCAGTGTCTCTTGTACAAGGAGGAGCTCGTCGCGAAGGGCGACGGGCCGGACGGGTTGTTCGCGGCGGGGGCTTCGGGCCCGGGCACGGGCACGCAGGCGGTGCCGACCGGGGTCGGCGGCGCCGGCGAGAAGCAGGCCATGGGCCTGGGCCAGTTCCTGTTGCTCGCCGTGTTCTGGGGCATCTTCACCCTGCTGATGCCCTGCACCTACCCGATGATCCCGATCACGATCTCCTTCTTCACCAAGCAGGCGATCGCGCGCGAGGGCAAGGTGCTGTCGCTCGCGCTCGCCTACGGCGCGGGCATCGTGCTGATCTTCGTCTTGATCGGCATCCTGATCGGTCCGGCGATCATCCCCTTCGCGCAGGGGCCGGTCTTCAACCTGGTCATCGGGGCCCTGTTCCTGCTCTTCGCGCTCGTCCTGTTCGGCGTCGTCGACCTGCAGCCGCCGGCGTTCATGATGAACGTCGCGGGCAAGGCCTCCTCCGAGGGGGGACTGGTCGGCGTGTTCATCATGGGGGCGACGCTCGTCGTCACCTCGTTCACCTGCACCGCGCCCTTCGTGGGCTCGCTGCTCGGCGTCGGCGCGAGCGAGGGCTACACGCGCATCGTCCTCGGCATGGGCGTCTTCGGGCTGACCGTCGCGACGCCCTTCGTCTTCCTCTCGCTCGTGCCGGGCAAGCTGCAGCGGATGCCCCAGGCCGGCGAGTGGATGCACGTGCTGAAGGTCTTCCTGGGCTTCGTCGAGCTCGCGGCGGCGCTCAAGTTCTTCTCGAACAGCGACCTCGTCTGGCAATGGGGGATCCTCTCGCGCGAGGTCTTCCTCGTGCTCTGGATGGGGATCTTCCTCGCGGCCGCGGTGTTCCTCTTCGGCTGGATCCACCTGAAGGGCGAGACGGAGCGCGAGATCGGCCCCGTGCGCATGCTGGGCGGCGTCGCGACGCTGCTCTTCGCGCTGTACTGCAGCCTGGGCCTCCGCGGGTACGTGATGGACGACATCATGACCGCGATCATCCCGCCCTACTCGAGCGAGCGGCTGTGGGGCACGGGCGGCGACGAGGCGAAGGAGCACGCGATCGTCGAGGACGACCTCGAGGCGGCGGTCGCGTCCGCCGACGCGAGCGACAAGCTGCTGCTCGTCAACTTCACCGGCCTGACGTGAGTCAACTGCCGCAAGATGGAACAGAAGGTGTTCCATCGCCCGGCGGTCGCCGGAGAGCTCGCGCGCTACGTGGAAGCCCGCCTGCACACCGACAACGGGGTGAACGGCCCAGAGCTGGCCGCGCTGCAACGGAAGATGGTCGGGAGCGTGGCCCAGCCCTTCTACGTCACGATCAACCCCAAGACAGGCGTCAAGCTCGGCCAGTTCGAGGGCGCCACGCTCGCCGACGACTCGCCGTTCATCGAGTTCCTCGCGAGCTCGTACCGGGACCGCAACCGGTCGGGCCTCGAGATCATCGAGACCGCGAAGAAGGACTGAACCTTCCTCAGCCGAGGCCGAGCAGCCGGCCCCCCTGGTAGACGAGGAAGCTCGCGCCCCACGCGAGCGCCGTCATGTATCCGAAGAGGAAGACCGGCCAGCGCCAGCTGCGCGTCTCGCGGCGCACCGCCGCCAGCGTGCTCATGCACTGGCAGGCGAGGGCGAAGAACACCATCAGCGACATCCCGACCAGCGGCGTGTACACCGGCCGCCCGTCCGCGTAGCTCTCGCTCTTGATCTTCTCGCGCAGGGTCGTCGACCCCTCGTCCACCTCGTCGCCGACGCCGTAGACGACGCCCATGGTGCTGACGAAGACCTCGCGCGCCGCGAAGGCGCCGATCAGCCCGACGCCGATCTTCCAGTCGAACCCGAGCGGCGCGATCGCCGGCTCGAGGAGGCGGCCCAGGCGCCCTCCGTAGCTCGCGCGCAGGCGCTCGCCGGTCTCGGCGGCGTCGATCTCGCGCAGGCGCTCGTCGAGCGCCCCCGGCGACTCGGGCGACCCGGGGGCCGCCTGCGCGCGCGCCTCCGCGCGCAGGGCCCCGTAGTCGGTCGCGAGCTCGGGGCTCTTCGGGAACGAGAGCAGGAGCCAGAGCGCGACCGTGCAGACCAGGATGACCGTCCCCGCCTCGGTCAGGAACAGCCGGCTGCGCTGCCACATCATGCGCAGCACGGTCGGCAGGTGCGGCAGGCGGTACGGCGGCAGCTCGAGGATCAGCGGGATGCGCGGCCCCTTGAGCAGGGTCCGCCCCAGGACGGCAGCGGCGACGAGGGCGGTGAGCGTGCTGAAGAGGTACATGCCGACCATCAAGAGCCCCTGCACGGGCAGGAAGCCGAAGACGGCCATCGGCGGGAACAGGGCGGCGATCAGGAGCGAGTAGACCGGCAGCCGCGCCGAGCAGGTCATCAGCGGCACGACCATCATCGTCAGCACGCGGTCGCGGCGGCGCTCCATCGTGCGCGTCGCGAGGATCGCGGGCACCGCGCAGGCGAAGCCCGAGAGCATGGGCACGAAGGCCCGGCCGTGCAGCCCGAGCGCCTTCATCACGCGGTCCATCAGGAAGGCGACGCGCGACATGTAGCCCGTGTCCTCCATCACGCCGATGAAGAAGAAGAGCAGCAGGATCTGCGGCAGGAAGACGATCACGCTGCCGACGCCGGCGATGAGACCGTCGACGGCGAAGTCGAGCAAGAGGCCCGGCGGCAGCGCCAAGCGCAGGCCGCGCGACACGAGGTCGAACAGGCCCTCGATCGCGCCGATGGCCGGGTCGGCCCCGCTGAAGAGCGACTGGAAGACGACGCCCATCGCCAGGAGGAAGAGCGCGAAGCCGAAGACCGGGTGCAGGAACACCGCGTCGAGCCGGCTCGTGAGCGAGGGGCGCTCGGTCTCGATCTGGCGCGTGAAGGTCGGCGCCTTGGCATCGATCCACGCGTAGCGGCCGCCGATGACCTCGGACTCGATGTCGCGCCCGCACCCGGATGCCTGCTGGCGCCGGTCCTCGATGGCGCGGCGCAGCTCGGGGGGAATCTCGCGCAGCTCGTCGTCCTCGTCGATCGAGAGCAGCGCCCAGAGGGCGAGCGCCTCGCGGCGCTCCCGGCTATCGGCGGTCCACGAGCCCGGCAGGACGCGGGCTGTCGCGGCGACGTCCTCGGCGAGGGCGCCGGCAGGCCGCCAGCGCCAGCCCGGCCGCGCGCTCGCCGGGTCCTGCAGCACGCGATCCAGGGCCTCGCGCAGCCGCTCGACGCCCGTGCCGCGGACGGCGGTCAGCGCGACCACCGGGACGCCCAGCGCGGCGCCGAGCGCGCCGACGTCGATCGTCACGCCCGCCTCTTCGAGCATGTCGACCATGTTCAGCGCGACGATCGTCGGCACGTCCGTCTCGATCACCTGCAGCACGAGGTACAGGTTGCGCGTGAGCTGCGTCGCGTCGACGACCACGACGGCGGCGTCCGGAGGCTCGTAGGGCGGCAGGCCGACGATCGCGTGCAGCGCGATCTGCTCCTCCTCGCTGCGCGCGGCCAGGCTGTACGTACCGGGCAGATCGAGCACGCGCACCTCGCCGGCACCCGCCAGCGAGAGGCGCCCTTCGCTCCGCTCGACCGTGATGCCGGGGTAGTTGCCGACCTTCTGGCGCAGGCCCGTCAGCCGGTTGAAGAGCGTCGTCTTGCCCGTGTTCGGGCTGCCGGCCAGCACGACGAGCGGGGTGCGCGGGACGGCGTCCAGCGTCGCGCTGGCGCCCCGTTCCCGCCTGCGGTCAGCCATCGCTAGCCCGGGCCGTTCATGAGGCTTCGCGCCAGCCGTCGCAGATGCCGCCAGAGCGCGGCCTTGCGACCGAAGCGCCCGATCGACGATCGGGTCGACCTTGGCGGGTTGCCGAGGACGGCGAGGGAGCGAGGTCGCGCTCCGGCGAGCAGATGCGGCGTCTGGCGTGAAGGCTCATGAATGGTCCGGGCTAGGTCGCACGTGCAGCTCGGCGGCCTCCGAGCGGCGCAGGCTGACGTGGCACCCGCGGACCTCGAGCTCGACGAGCTGGCCCACGTCGACCCGGCGCACGAGCCGCACGAGCGTCCCCGGCAGCAGCCCGAGCTCCATCAGCCGGCGCCGGAAGCCGCGCGGCCCGCCGACGCGGGTCAGTCGGGCGCTGCTGCCTGGCGCGAGGTCGAGGAGGGGCTGCATGAGGTGCTGCGGAGGGTCGGATCGGCCTAATTGAGACTGCATCTCAATCTAGACGTGGATTTATAGCACGGAGCCGCGCCGCGGGGGAAGGGGCTTTCTCCCGGTCCCGCGGGCGGCCGGCGGCCGCCGGGGAGCCCCGGTGGGGAGCCGCGCGCCAGCCCGCCGCTGCCCTGCTCGAGGCCCGTGAGGGTCCCGGGGGCCCGTTCGGGCTACGATCCGCGCGAAGGAGGAGCCCTTGGCGCCCTGGATCGACCCCAAGGAGATCGCCGGCCGGCGCGCGGCACAGGTCCGAATTGGAACGAGATCCGTGCAACGGAACGGAGCTTTCGGCTACTTCGTAGGGCAAGACTTCAAGTGCGATGACGCCGGCCTGTCCATCGTCCGAGAGGGGCCGCCGGAGCTCGTCGCTCGCGACGAGGAAGGCGAGAACCGTTTCGAGAGCCGGTGACTCTTCCGGAGTCGAGTCCGACCCGCCGTGCGTGCGGGCAGGCGACGGCGGCGCACCTGGCCCGGCGCGGGCGCAGGAACGCGAGGAGGCGCGCGTCCGCCCGTACGACCGGCAGGCCGCGTCAGCGGCCGAGCTTCTTGCTCAGCCGCAGCAGGGCGCGGGCGTGCAGGAGCTGGGCGGCATTCTCGCTGCGGCCCAGGCGCTCGCCGAGCGCGCGGAAGCTCAGGCCCTCGAAGTGCCGCAGCTCGACCGCCGCGCGCTCGTCGGGCCTGAGGGACTCGAGCGCCTCCGCCAGGGCGTGGAGCGCGTCGCGGCCGGCCGCCTCCGAGGAGGGCGAAGGCTCCTTGCCGGGGAGCCGGCGGTCGAGGTCGACGGAGTCCGAGAGCTGGGTCAGGGCACGCTCGCGGGACCTCCGAACCGCGTCGCGAATGCGGTTGCGGGCGATCTCGGTGAGCCAGCGCAGGAGCTGCCCCTCGCTGCGCAGCTCGAACCCGTCCACCGAGCGTGCTGCATGGACGAGCGTCTCGTGCAGGAAGTCGCCCGACTCCGCCTGCAGGCGCGCGCGGTCCCCCATCATCAGTCGGATACGATCGAGGAGCCGGGGGCCGCAGAGCGCCGCCACTCGCTCCAGGGCGGAGAGGTCGCCCCGGCGAGCATCGCGGAGGAGCTCGAGGCTCCGGGCCAGGGTCTCGTCGAAGCTCATGCGGAGTCCGGCTGCCCGAAGTGCGGGGCGGGGGGAAGGGGAATCTGCGCGATCCTATCACGCCCTGGAACGACTTCTGCTTCGTGTCGATCTCCGATACGGACGACGATGGCCTGCTCGACGGGACCGAGGTCGACATCGCCGAGGGCGGCGGCCCGGATCCGCTGCAGTTCGACTCCGACGGGGACGGCCTGTCCGACGGCCTGGGCGAGATGGAGCTCGGCACCGATCCGTGCAGCGCGGACACGGACGGCGACGGCGTCCCGGACGACATCGATCCCTTGCCGTTGGACCCCGGCGTGACGGCCGGCTACGTCGAGCAGGAGCTTCGGTCGCTCGCCGAGCTGATCTCCGTCCTGGACCCCGGCGAGTTCGACGCTCCCAACGCCAACGCTGCCGCCGGGCGCCGCGGCGCGCTGGGCAACAAGCTCAGCGCGGCCGCCTCGGCCATCGCCGCGGGCCACTACGAGGGAGGCGCTCGATCTGATCATCTGATCGAGAGGATCAAGACCGACCTCTACGAGGAGCTGATCCTGCTGATCGACCTGACCGCGCTCCTGCAAGTAGGTCGCGTCGCCTCGCTCTGGCCGCCGGACTCGTCCCGATCGCGATCACCGGCGTGTCCGACCCCGCCGGGACGGACATCACGATCACGATCACGATCACGGGGCCCGATTGCCGCGGCAGTCCTCAGCGCTCCTCGAGGCTCGTCACCTCCAGGTCGTCCAGGACCACGACCTGCTGCTCCTCGGTCTTGGCTACGAGGAGGATCTGGAAGTACATGTCGAAGGCGTCCAGGATGGGCGGTCGCTCGCGGAGCGTGATCCAGCGCTCGGGCCCCTGGCGGTACTCGAAGAGGAGCCCGGTGCCCACGCGGCGGATGCGCAGCGCCTCGGGCGCCTCGTCGAGCACGACCTCGCGCGCCTCCACGTGGTCGCCGGCCCGCACCCGGACCCTCCCCTCCCGCCCGGGGATCGGGCTGACGTCGAGCTGTCCCCAGGGGATCCCGTCGCACGAGCGGATCCGGAAGGAGAGCACGACGTCCCCGTCGGCGACCGCGCGGAAGCGGCGGAGATCGACTCCCACGGCGACGGAGAAATCGCCGCGCAGCGCCCACCGCAGGCCGTCCATCGAGACACTGATCTCGCCTCTCCGGCCCTGCAGCTTCTCGAGGTGCAGACCCCCTTCGAGCTCAGCCACGACGCCGGCGTTGGACGTGAAGTAGACACGCGCGTCGACCACACCGTCGGAGAAGTCGTCGCGGTAGTCCGTGATGACCGCGCCCGAACTGGGTGGTGCGGCCCTGAAGGCGAGATCGTCGAGCGCGACCGAGAAGGGCTGGTCGTCGTAGAAGTTCCGACACCACGTGGAGAACGAGAGCGGCCCGTCCGTGAAGTTGTCCGACATCAGCTCCTGCCAGCCGTCGTTGCGCCAGTAGTAGGTCGAGATTCCGGCTCCGGACCGCACGAGCCGGAGGCGCCCGTCGGCGTCCGCGAAGGTGGTGTAGGCCCAGGAGCCGTCGCCGCGCCGGCTGCGGTACGAGAAGCCGCTCTCCCCCGTCACGCGCGAGGCTTTCTCGGCCTCGACCGTGATCTGCGTGATGGCATGAGCCACGTCGAAGAGCATGAGGCCGAAGATGCGCTCGGCGAGCGGCGCGGAGGGGACCGTGAAGCCCGCGAGGTGGTAGTCCACCTGGAGCTCGAAGTCCCCCACGATCTTGCTGTTCACGGGGTCTAGCCGGAGCCTCGTGTCCCGCTTCCGCTCGGCGTGCAGGACGAGCCGCCCGCCCGTCTCCTCGATCAGGTCGGGGCGCCCGTCGGCGACGAAGCGCCGGTCGATGTGCCCGTCCTCGAAGTCGTCGTAGAACGTCGACAGAGTGCGCGCCGGGCCCTGCTCGGTCAGCGCGCGCTGCCGCCGCAGCGCGTCCGCCTGGGCCAGCAGCATCGCGACGCGCCGCCGCTCCGCGGTGCCGTACAGGTAGGCGAAGGTACCGGTCGAGGCGAGCAGCGTCGTGACGAGCGCCAGCAGCGCCGCCACCGCCAGCCGGTGCCGCCGCCCCCACTTGACGATCTCGACCAGCGGGCCCGTGCGGTGGGCGCGGACCACCCGCCCCTCGAGGTACGCCCGCAGGTCGTCGGCCAGCGCGCTCATCGAGGCGTAGCGCGCCGACGGGTCGCGCGCCATGGCGCGCTCGCAGATCGCGACGAGCTCCGCCGGGGCCACGCGCGCGGCGCGCCCGAGCGGCGCGGGCGGCGTGCGGGCGACGTGCGCGAGCCGCGCGCGCGGCGCGAGCGAGGCGAGCTCCTCCGCGTAGGGCGGCGCCCCGCCGAGCAGATGGTAGAGGATGGCGCCCAGGCCGTAGACGTCCGCGCGCTCGTCGAGTTCCTCGAGCGCGCCCGCCGCCTGCTCCGGCGGCATGTAGGCCGGCGTGCCGACCACGTCGCCCTGCGCGGTCAGGAGCGGCGAGAACGGGTCCGACTCGGAGGCCTCGCGGCGCGCCGTGCGGACGGATGTCGACGGCGTCGGCCACGGCCCTTCCGGCGCCGCCTGCGGGTCCCGCTGGCTCGCGGAGAAGGCGCTCACGCGCAGGACCGCCGCCCCCTCGCCGCGCCCGCGTGCTTTGGCCAGGCCCCAGTCCATGACGTAGGCCTCGCCGAAGGCCCCTACCATCACGTTGGCCGGCTTCAGGTCGCGGTGCAGCACGCCCCGGAAATGGGCGTAGGCCACCGCATCGGCGACGCGCTGCAGCACGCCCACCGCCCGCGTGAGGGACCAGCCCTCGGCCGCGTCGCGCGCGAGGGGGACGACCTCCTCGAACCCCCGACCACGGACGAGCTGCATCGTGAAGTAGATCTCGCCGCGCTCGTCGAGTCCGACCTCGTGCACGGGCACGATGCCCGGGTGCTCGAGCTGCGCCAGGATCTGCGCCTCGTTCAGGAGGCGGCTGCGCCGCCGCTGGCGCTCGAGCCGGCTCGCGGGCGCCGCCTCCCCGGCGGCGCGCAGGACCTTCATCGCTAGCGTCCGGCGGAGTTCCGCGTCCCACACCTCGAGGATGGCGCCCATCCCGCCGCGCGCGACCTCTCCGCGGACCTCGTAGCGCGAGGGACCACCGCGCGGCCCGCCGCCCGCTGGCGCGGGCCCGCCGCCCAGCGCGTCGAGGAGCGCCAGCAGCCGGCGGTGCTCCTCCGCCAGCGCCCGCAGCTCGTCGGCGAGCTCCGGCCGCTCGCGGCAGAGCGGCTCGACGTCGGGCGCGGACCGGGCGCCGTCTCCCTGGAGGAGGGTGAGGAAGAGTTCCTCGGCCTCGCTCTCGGGCTCTCGGAACTCCACCGATGCATCCCTCATTGCAGGCTGCTCCGCTTCCTCGGGTTCGGCGGGCCGGACCACGGCGGCGGCCCGCCGGCACGCCCGCTGTCCCCGATTGGACGTCAGGCCCGCCCCTCCGTCCAGCCGGCATCGGCGACTTGCCGGGTTCCCTGGTCCCGACTCTCGCGCAGCTGTCGAGCCCCACGACACTCGGATCGAGCGTCCGCAGACGCCGTCCTCGGCAGCGCCGGAGGCGCTCCTCGCATCCGTAGACGAAACCAGCGCACTGATCGGGCGCGAAGCAGCGGATGCAACTCCCTCCTTTGGCGGACGAGCGGAGCATCGGCCACCCACCGCGACGGGACGGGACGAGGAATACCCGGCCCACCTCGAAAGAAGAGGCAAGGCGCCATGACGGAAACCCGCGCCCGCGAACGCTTGGTGCCTGTGCGAGTCCATTGCCCCGGCGCCAACCAACGGCAGCTTCATCTGAGACCCGCTTCCGGATGAGCCCGCCTGCTGGATCTGCGGCCGGGTCCGGCGACAAGCCGTTGCCATCGACACCCCAGCGCAACAAGAGCCTTCAGGAGCCCACATGCTCAGATTCACTCGACTCCTCGCGAGCCTCTCACTCGGCATCGGCGCCGCGCCCCTTTCGGCACAGAGCTGGAACCAGCTGAGTCCGCCATCGCAGCCCGCCACGCGCGCGCGCGTTCAGGCCGCTCTGGCGTTCGATGCTCACCGGAATCGGGCGGTGCTGTTCGGCGGGACGGTGAACAACGTCTGGGTCGCCGACACATGGGAGTGGGACGGCGCGACGTGGGTGGACAGGACGCCGTCGGATCCATCCATGAGCCCCCCCGCGACCGCGTATCCCGGGCTGGTCTACGATTCCCGCCACCAGCGTGTACTGCTCTACTCGGCCGTGTCCCCGAACGACATGTGGACGTGGGACGGGGTCGCGTGGACACGTGTCAGCGTGTCGGGCAGCGCCCCGCCCCCGCGCGGCGCCTACGCCATGGCCTACGACAGCTCGCGGGGCGTCGCCGTACTCTTCTCGGGTCTCGACGGCGTGGCGGATACGTGGGAGTGGGATGGCACGGCCTGGACGGAGAGATTCTCGGCCACAGTTCCGCAGGATCGGTTCAACCACTCGATGGCCTACGACAGCGTCCGGAAGGTGGTCGTTCTCTATGGCGGCAAGCGGGGCCCCTTCGGCGCCGCCATGTCCGACACATGGGAATGGGACGGTGCGGACTGGATCCAGCGCCTACCGTCCACGAGTCCGCCTCCCCTCCAGGGGCAGGTGCTCGCGTACCACAAGGGCAGGGGCACCACGATCCTGTTCGGTGGCTTCGACCAGTTCAGCCAGCTCCGCAGCGACACGTGGGAGTGGGATGGCACGAGCTGGACCAACATCGGCATCGGCCCTCCCGGACGCTCGACTCCCGGGATGGCGTATTCCTGTTCCCGCAACACGATTCTGCTGTTCGGCGGGGGGCTCTTCAGACAGCCGCCGGTCCCCGATCTGAACGATACCTGGGAGTTCGGGGTTCCGACGACCGGAGTGTGTGACGCCGATCCGCCGGACGTCGTCATCACCGCGCCGGCCGAGGGAGACATCCTCGGCACGACCAGCGTGACGCTCGCGGCGACCGTGACGGAGGAGGGGAGCACGACGGTGGCGTCCGTTCCTGCCGGAGTCTTCCCCGACGCGCTGCCCGACGGCGGGGGCCAGGTCAGCGGGCTGGTGTCGCTCGATGCCGAAGGCGACAACTTCCTCTCGGTCTGGGCAACCGACGACTACGGGAACGTGGGGGCCAGCTCGGTCACGGTGGTCCGGGATACCACGCCCCCGGTGGTCACCGTACTGAGTCCGGCCGAGGGCGCGGTGCTGGGCGACGCGCTCGCCACGTTCACAGCGCAGGTCGTGGATCTCACCCCGACGACCCTGACCTTCGGGGGCAACACCGCGTCGCTGCCAGCGGGTGGGAGCACGGCGTCGGGCGACGTCCCGCTGGTGGCCGGACCGAACACGATCCTCTTCACGGTGACCGACGCCGCCCAGCCCGCCGGCAACGTCGGCACCGCGGTGCGCAACGTCGTCGTCGACCTCGACGCGCCGGTCGTCACGATCGACGCGCCGCCCAACAACGGCTGCTTCGGCCCGGGCGAGGAGACGGTCGCTGTGGTCGCGACGGTCACCGACCTGACCCAGACCAGCGTCGGCTCGGCGCCGCCGGGGCGTGTCCGGCTCGCTGCCCGCAGGTGGGGGGAGCGCGACCGGGGCCGTGACCCTGTCCGAGGGAGCCAACACGATCACGGTGGCCGCCACTGACCAGACGGACCGGAGCGGCTCGGACTCCGTTGTCGTCGTCCTGGACACTACGGCGCCCACCGTGTCCATCGTCAGCCCGGAGGCCGGGGCGGCGGTGTGCGGCACGATCGACTTCGACGCCGCCGCCACGGACGCCTCGCCGGGAGCCGGCGTGGCTGCGGTCGAGTTCCTCGTGGACGGCGCCCCGCTCGCCGCGCTGGCGCAGGGGCCGTTCGAGCAGGACCTCGACACCACCGCGTTCGTCGACGGCCTCCATTCCCTCGCGGTGACCGCGACCGACGGCAAGGGCAACGCCGCCTCCGCCGCGACCTCGGTCGTCATCGACAACACCACCCCGGCCGTGACGATCGACCAGCCGGCGGACGGCGCTGTGCTTGGGGGGGCGATCGTCTTCGACGCCACGGCGACGGACGACACCTCCCTCGTCGCTTCCCTGAGCATGCTGGCGGCGGGCCTGGCGCCCCGCCCGATCGACGGCTCGGTGGCCTTCGCGCCGGCCGTCTCCGTGGGGGTCGGCTCGAGCCTGGTCGACACGCGGCTGTTCGCCGATGGATCGCTGGTGCTCTCCGCGGAGGTCCTCGACGCGGCCGGCAACGCCGCGACGGCGTCCATCACCGTGCAAATCGACAACCAGGCTCCCGACAAGAGCCTGATCACGCCGGCCGATGGCGCTGTCGTGCGCGGCACGATCGAGATCACGGCGGCCGCGCAGGACCCCAACCTCGTCCAGCTCGAGCTGCTATTCGCGGACAACAGCGTCAGCTCGGCCAGTTCGCCCCTCACGACGTACTTCGACACCACCTCGGTCCTGGACGGGCCTCTGGTGATCACGGTGGTGGCGACGGACTACGCCGGCAACAGCTCGACGTGCTCGGCCACGGTCACGTTGGACAACATCGTTCCGGCGGACGACTGCACCTTCACGACCCACCTGAACTTGAAGTCCAAGGGCAAGAACGACCTGCATCTCAAGCTGGAGGGCGCGAACCTCGCGATGCTCATGCCGACCGAGGCCCACGCCTGGCAGCTGCGCATCCCTGGCGCCAGCCCGATCCCCGCGGCCCAGGGCGTGGCGTTCGACGACGACCTGAGCGACGACGACGCCGACGCCGTGCCAGAGCTCAAGGTCGGGTTCGATCGCCAGCTGCTGATCAACGCGGTCAAGGCCAGTATCGCCAGCGGGGCGATCACCGACTCCGTCACCGTCGAGGTCTGGTCCGAGGGAGCGAAGATCTGCGAGCACGTCATCACCAAGCTCCAGCAGTGAGCGATGCCATCAGCCAGCGCCGGAAGCCGCGCGGCCCGCCGACTCGGGTGAGGCGGGCGGTGCTGCCGGGCGCGAGGTCGAGGAGGCGGCACGAGGTGCTGCGGGGGGTCGCATAGTACGGGCGTTGTCGAGCTTCACCGTCTTCAGCCAGGCGCGGTGCTCCCGACTCCACAGCTTCCTGGGGGACCGGAAGATCGCGCCGCGGTGCAGCAGCAACTTCGAGACGTGGTGCTTGGCCGCGACCACG
>Ga0299906_10000074_pt1 | contig 88515 bp, 85 predicted proteins | sample RVTome_14_FD_200259 | JGI IMG/M metagenome (GOLD analysis project Ga0299906, IMG submission 200259) | Soil microbial communities from uranium-contaminated site in the Upper Colorado River Basin, Wyoming, United States - RVT145D125 (version 2) ...
TGGGAGCGACCGCACGCGCCAACGGTCCGATGAACGACCGAGGGCGGGACTATTCGGGCCTTTCATTCCGGGCCGGGTCGGGCTCCGGCGATGCGGCATCGGCGAGATTCCGCGCGTCGTCGCGGTTGGCGGCGCCGAGCGGTCCGAGCGGCTCTTCCAACGGTATCTGTGGAATCGCCGGCTGGCGCTCATCGTGCCGCGACGATAGATCGACGACGCTTCCGGCCACGGCGATCGGTACGCGCGCCGACGGGCTGAATGATTGACCTGCGGCGCGGATGCCGACGAGTCGCCCGACGAGATGTTCGGCGTCCGGCAGGACGGAGCGGGGAACGTCGACATAGGCGATCGTGTTGTTGGTTTGGGGATCGACGAGTCGATATCGGCGGTTTTCCGGGGCGAATGCGAAGCTCTGGCGAAGCTCGCCTTCGAGGTCGTAGCGGGCCATGACGGCCTCGACGCGGCGCCGCATGATCCGCATCCGCTCGGCGTCCATGTTGGCCCGGTAGGCCTCCAACTCGCCTTCTTCCTTGTTGAGTTCCTTGCGCGCCGTTTGCAGATCGGCCCGGCTTGAAAGCTGGCGAACGCGGATTTTGGCGATCTCGGCGGGAACGATTTCGTCCGTTTGCGCCGCGATCTCTTCATATTGCGTTCGCAGGGAAACCGGATCCTGCTGATCCTGCGGGCGGTTCAGCATGGCGACCAACTCGCCCTCGAGAACTTCGAGCATGGAGTGCCAGCGCGGAGTCGCCGGCTCGATCGCCGGGGCCGGTTCGTCGCCGAGCGATTCGCCCGGGAGGGCATCGGTTGTCGGCTCGGTGATCTCCACGAGATCGGCGTCCTGGTGGTTCTCGCCGATTTGTTCATCCTGCGAAGCGAGGGCATCCTCGCCAGGCCGGCCGGCGAAGTTCGGGTCGGTGGACACGGGGGCATCGCTCACGCCGGCAGCCGTATCGGGCGACGGAATCTGGACCGCGGATCGTTCAGTTGACGCCGCAGACGGTGCTTGCCCGGCGCTGGGAACCGCGGGATCCATTCCGGCGGCAGGAAGATCCGCGTTGAACTGCGTCTGCGTCATTGACGTCTGCGTCGGAGTCGGGACTGGCTTCGAAACGGCGGCCGCAGGGCCGGGCGTCGGCGCGGGCAATTCCGGTGGCTGGCTGGTACGATTCCTTTCGACGAGGCCGGTCGCCAATCCCGCCGACACGGGGCGGACATACTGTTTCGACATGAACAGGCCCGCGCCCGGCGGCGGCGCGATCTTGAAGAATCCTTCAACCTCGCCCTGGATATCGACGGCATCCCCCTTGTTGAGGACGACCTGCGTGGCATTCTTGAGATTGCTCAGGTTGCTGCCGGCGCGGATGTAGACTTTGTCCTGCCGAATGACGCCTCGATTCGACGCGGCCTGGCGGTCCACCATGGCCTTGTCCACGAAGGAGAAGCTCCCCTGCGGCGGCGCCAGGCGATACCAACCGTAGCGTTCGCCGAGCACCAGGACGCGATCGCCGGTGTTGAGCTTGGTCGTCGGGTACCAGTTGGCGCCGGCGCCGCTGCGGACGTAGACGTTGGTGCCAGTGACTTCGCCCTCCCAGGGAAACGCACCCGGTTGTGCCGTGGCCGAGGCCGGATGGACGAGAAGGGCCGTTGCGACGATGGCGAAATGGAAAAGGTTCGACCGCATTTGCCAACCTCCGTGTTTGCAATGCGCCCGGGCGGCGGCGGCCGCGCCGGCGCGTCGAGTTGTACTCCGTCTCGCCCAACCCTAAGCAAAACCGCCGTCATTGTCAACGAATTCGCGGATTTCGCGGGGCGCCGCACGTCGGGGTGCGAGGTTGCGCGAACCGTCCGCCGCCGCTAACCTATCGCCATGCTCGCCTACATCGTCCGTCATGCCGAGTCCCTGCGGAACGCCGGCTCGGCATCATCCCTTAACTCCGGCCTGACGCCACTGGGCCGCGATCAGGCGGCGGCCCTGGCCCGACGGCTGGGGGTGATAGATTTCACAGCCGTCTATTCCAGTCCGTACGAGCGTTGTTTGCAGACCGCCTCGGCCATCGTGAGCCGCTCGGGCGCGGAGATCCGAATTCGAGCGGAGCTTTTTGAGTGTCATCATCTGCCGCCGGGGCAGACCGTCGATACGGACCTGCCGCCGCTGGATGTGTTGCTAGGTGGGTGGCCGTCGGTCCGACCCTGCCCCGATGGTCCCCAGGAGCCCGAGTGGCCCGCGCTCGACGAATCGGCGAACGAGCTATTCGCCAGAATGCGGCGGATGGCGACGTATCTTCAGGCGCGCTGGACCGGGCTCGACGACGCCGTCCTGGTCGTGACGCACGGGAGTCCGGCGGCGCGGCTGATCGAGGCCTGGCTGTTGGATGCGCCGGGGCCGAGTTATCGTTTCGTCGTCGATTGCGGGACCGTCTCGGCGGTGCGCTACCTCGATGGCGTCAGCAGTCTGCTGTGCCTGAACGATGTTTCGCATCTGGCCGGGTTGCCCGTTCCCGGCATCTCGAACTACGACGCCGGCGGCGCGTTCAAGGCGCGTCGGCCCGCGGGCCCATCCTGACGGCTTTGCGGGCCGGGCCGGCGCTGCCTAACATGGCGGGAGCGGACGGGAGAATCGGTGCGAACATGGCGATCCAGCGGGTCAGCATCGGGCCGGTGACGATCGGGCGCGGGGAGCGGCTCGCCGTCCTGGCGGGGCCGTGCGTTATCGAGTCGCGCGATCATTGTTTGAAGGTCGCCGAGGCGGCGGCGCGCATCTGCGAGTCGTTGGAGATTCCATACGTCTTCAAATGCAGCTTCGACAAGGCCAATCGAACCATCGCCGGCGGATTCCGCGGACCGGGGTTGGACGCGGGGCTGCGGATTCTGGAAGAGGTGCGGGGCAAGGTCGGCGTGCCGGTGGTGACGGACATTCACACCGAGGCGCAGGCGCAGCCGGCGGCGGAGCATGTCGATCTGCTGCAAATCCCGGCGTTCCTCTGTCGCCAGACCGACCTGATCGTCGCCGCGGCGCGGACCGGCAAGCCGGTGAACATCAAGAAGGGTCAATTCATGTCCCCCGAGCAGATGGGGCCCGTCGTGGACAAGGCGCGCCGCGCCGGCAACGATCAGATACTGCTCACCGAGCGGGGTACGTTCTTCGGTTACGGGCGACTGGTCAACGACATGACGGCGATCCCCGTCATGCAGGCGATCGCGCCGGTGGTGTTCGATGCGACGCACAGTTGCCAGCTTCCCGGGGGGCAGGGGCACCAGTCGGGGGGTCTGCGCGAGTTCGTCCCGCTGCTGGCCCGATCGGCGGTCGCGGCGGGCAGTGACGCGTTGTTCCTGGAGATTCACGATCGTCCCGACGAGGCCCGAAGCGATCCGGCGACGGTGTTTCCGCTTGACCGGCTGGAGCAGTTGCTATCGCAGTGCGTTCGCATTCGCGAGGCGATTGGAAGCTGATCGATTCATACGGAAATTGCCGGAGAATGGATGGGGAATTCGAGACCGGCGGCATCTCGAAGCGGCGGGCGCCGGTTGACCCAACTGTTTTTCACGCTTGTAGTTATGTCAAGTGCCGGGTCGCCGCCCGTCGTTGACGCGGCCTCGCTGGGGCCCTACGATGAGGCGTTTCAGCGATTCCGGCGGCGACCCGAGTCATCCATCATCCGCAGGGAACATCATGATCGATCAGGACCTGTTGGACATTCTCGTATGCCCGGACTGCAAGCGGCCGGTCGCCAAAGTGGACGCCGCCCAGGGAGAGAAAGAGGAGGCGTGGCTGGTGTGCAGCGGATGCGGCCTGGCTTATCCGGTCCGTGACGGCATCCCGATCATGCTCATCGAAGAGGCCCGGCGTCCTGACCGGAAGCCGACATCGCAATAAAACCGGCGCCGGGGGGCAATACCCGTCGTAACCGACCGCATGTTTGCCATTATTTCGGACATCCATTCCAACCTCGAAGCGCTCAAGACGGTGCTGGGGGACATCGACCGGCGGAAGATCGACACGATCTACTGTCTCGGCGACATCATCGGCTATGGCCCGGACCCGGCCGAGTGCCTGGACCTCGTGTCGCGCGTGGTGAAGTGGAGTCTGTGCGGGAACCACGATCACGCCGTGTTTTACGAGCCGGCGCATTTCAACGTGGCGGCGGAGAGAGCGGCGTTCTGGACGCGCGTGCGGCTGGAGCAGGAAAAGGACGCCGAGAAGCGCAATGCGCGATGGCGGTTCCTGGGCAAACTCTCGCCGCGGCTGGAAATGGACGGCATGTTGTTCGTCCACGGTTCGCCGCGCAAGCCGATCAACGAGTATCTTTTCCCGGACGACGTGTTCACGGCCCCGCAGAAGTTGATGTCGAATTTCGAGCGGATGGAGCAGCTCACGTGTTTTTGCGGTCACACGCACGTGCCGGGCGTGTTCGTCGATGATCCCTATTTCGAGCCGCCCGACGAGCTCGGCGACGAGCGGCGGTATACGGTCGGTGACGAGAAGGTCATCATCAACGTCGGCTCGGTGGGTCAGCCGCGGGACCGTGACCCGCGGGCGGCGTACGTCATCGTGGACGGCGACCAGGTCGAGTTCATCCGCGTGGAATACAATGTCGAAGTGACGGCGAAACGGATTCGCGACAATCCCAATCTGGACGACTTCCTCGGGGCGCGGCTTTTTGAAGGCAAATAAGGACGCTGCGAATTGTCAATTCCATTTTTCCCTCGTATCGGGCACACTCTGAGTCGATCGTTCCAACCCCGGTAGCCCGCAAGCATGGATTCCCAGGCCAAACGCACGTTGATCGCCACCGGGCTTTGTCTCGCCATCATGGTCGGCTGGATGAAGTTCATGAGCGTGTTCTATCCACCGCCTGCGCCCCGGGCGACCGGCGCGACGGCGTCGGCGCCGGCATCGGACGTCGACGAGCGCGGCGTCGCGCGCGACGGCCCGGTCAGCGACGCGGCGGACGACGCGGGGGCGCGGGGCGCGGGGTCGGCCGAGCGCGCCATCACCCACGGCGCCTACCACGCGGTCGACGCCGGGGACGACGCATCGATCACGCTCGGCGATTCGCGGCACGACAACGCAGCGGAGAACTTCAGGAATCCCTACGAGATGGAGGTCGTGATCACGCCGAAGGGCGCGGCGGTGCAGACCGTCAGGTTGTCGCGATTCCTGCAAAGCGTTCGCCGGGGCAAGAAGGACGTGGAGCCCGATCCGTATACGCTCCTGCGCCCATTTGAGGACCTGGCCAGCGGATTGTCTTATTACTCCTTTGCCGTCGAGAAGCTCAACGTCATCGACGAGAAGACGAACGTCGAACTCGAGGACGTCCGCTGGCGGCTGGCGCGGCGCGAGGACGATGGGAAGGGCCAGACGGCGGAGTTTGAAACGATAGTGCGCAAGGGCGCCGAGGACCTGTTTCGGCTTCGGCGAACCTATCATCTCGCCGTCGGCGCATCGCATCTGGAAATGGCCCTGGTCATTGAGAATCTCACGCGGGCGACGCACCGGGCTTCGGTCGGCGTGCGGGGTCCGGTCGGCGTGTCGAAGGACGACCTGCGGATGGACTATCGGCGGATCGCTTCGGCGGTGGTCGGAGACGACGGCCTCGTCGAGGCGGGCGACGTCGCGGCCCGCGGCGACGTGCACAAGCGAATGGCGGAGGGGGGGCAGGAGCTTCTGCCCGGCGAAGGGGAGCATCTGCTCTGGGCTTCCTTGAGCAGCAAGTACTTTTCGTGCATTGTCACGGCCCTGCCGTCTTCGGGCGCGTCGTCGATGTACGCGCCCTATCTGGCGAAGATCGTGGGCCGGACGCTGACGCAGGGGGCCGACGCCGCGGACGACATGACGTTTGACCAGGTGCTGGTCACGGGTTCGCTGGCGGGCGGGGCGACGGCGACGTTTGACATGGAGGCGTATTGCGGCCCCAAGAGCCAGCAGGTGTTCGAATCGGTGCCCGCCGCGGTGCAGCGCTATTACGAGATCACGCGTTACGCGGACAAGTCGCCCTGCACGTTTCAATGGCTGGCCAGCGCCATGCTGTGGCTTTTGACCTTTTTTTATCGGTTCACGCACAATTACGGCGTCGCCATCATCCTGCTGGTCATTGTCGTGCGCACGCTGCTTCACCCGATCACGAAGCGCGGGCAGACCCACATCATGAAGATGCAGAAGTCGATGGCGGCGCTGAAGCCCAAGATCGACGCCATCCAGGAGCAGTGCAAGAACGACCGCCAGAAGCTCTCGGAAGAGACGATGAAGCTCTACCGGGAGGAGGGCGTCAACCCCGCGGGCCAGATGCTCGGCTGCCTTCCCATGTTCTTGCAGATGCCAATCTGGGTGGCGTTGTGGACGGCGCTGAATACCAACGTCGACATGCGCCACGAGCCGTTCTGCCTGTGGATGCGCGACCTGGCGGGGCCCGACGCGATGTTCACGTTCTCCAGGGCGTTTGACGTCCCCCTCCTGTCGTACATGATGGGTCCCATCACGGCGTTCAATCTGCTGCCGATCATCATGACGATCACCATGTACGCCCAGCAGAAGTTCATGCAGAAGCTCACGCGGCCTGCCGTGCCGCCGCCGCCGAAGCTCGACGAGCACGGCCATCCGCTGCCCGATCCGATGGCCCAGCAACAGAAGATTATGAGCTTCATGATGATCTTCTTCGGGTTCCTCTTCTATAACTTTCCCAGCGGGCTCAACATCTACATACTGACCAGCAACATTCTGGGAATGGCGGAGCAGGTGTGGATCAAGAAACAGATTCGGGAGAAGGAGGAGCGGGGAGAATTTTCCGCCGCCGCCGTCAAGCGCGGCCCGAAGCCCGCCGGGGGCCGGCCTTCGTTATTCGAGCGCCTTTCGCAGAGAGCCGAAGCAGCGCGACAGATTCAGTCCAGCCGCCCCGCGGCGCCGGCCAAGAAGAAAAGAAAAAAGCAGCCCCGATTCTAGCGGCGCCGTGCGTCAGCGCCCGCCCCTTGCCGGCCGGTTTGCACTATTTCAGAGCCGCGCGCCTCGATGGGCGGGCGAATTCGGCGGCCCGCTTGATGCGCGCCGGCCCGTCCCTGACGGTCGGGGCACTGAAAAAATCATTGCGGCATCGAGGATCGGTTCCGGTTCAGCGAGTGGGGGTCTGCGTCAAGAGCGCCGCATCGCAAATGGATCGAATCCCATAGGATGATCATTGATGGCCACGGACTCATCCGCCCCGACCCGACCGCAACGGCCGTTTTGTCAGGCGACGGGATTGGTCTTCCAGCTTGTCGGCGCCGTGCTATTCCTCGGGACCTGTTGCTGGTGGTCGTTCGCCGGACGGCTTCAGGATGAGATTCAGGCGATCGACGGCCACGAGTTGCGGACGGTCGACGTGCTTCGCGACGCATCGGCGTCATCGCTGTGGACGATGGCCGGCGTTTGCGTCACCTTCGTCGGCGGTCTGGCGCTGGCCTCAATCGGCATCGGCCTTCAGCACGGGCGCGAGGGCTGCGGCCGCGCGAGTAAGTGGCTGACCGGACTGATCGCGGCGTTTTTCTGGTCATTCTCCGTCGCGGCGATTGTCCCCGATGCGCGGTCATGGGGCCAGATCGCGATCGCGGCATTCATGGCGATCGCGTGGACGGGGGCATTCCTGTTGGCCGGGGCAGCGGCCGAAGAGATCAAGCAGGAGCCGATTACGAAACCGGACTCATCGTGGACTGCGGCCGATGAGGATGACCTGCGAAAATCCCTTTCGCTTCGGCCACGAGATAAAACGAACCCGTGATGCAGATCAGGTCCTCGCGGGTGACGGCCTTCTCGGCGATTTCGAGGGCATCGCGGAGATTGCGGGCGACCTGGGCCATTCGCGACTGGCCGGTGACCTCGGCGAAGAGCGTCGCCAACTCCTCGGGATCGGCGGCGCGGGGCGAGCGGGCGCGGGTGAAGATGACCTTGTCGGCGCCGAGCTGCAACTGGCGGAGCATGCCGCGCAGGTCCTTGTCCTGGCAGCAGCCGAAGATGACGACCATGGTCTCGCTGGAGATATTCTGTCCGATGGCCCGCATGAGGGCCTCGACGCTGGCGGAGTTGTGGGCGACGTCGACGAGGACCCGCGGTCGCTCGCAGACCATCTCCATCCGGCCGCGCATCTCGACTTTGGCGAGGCCGGCGATGGCTTTTTCATCGTCGATCTTGAATCCCTGCTGCTTGAGCTGATCCAGCAGGCCCATCGCCACGCCGCAGTTGATCGCCTGGTGCTCGCCAACGAGCGGGACGGCGAGATGATCGTAATGGCTCCCCGGCGTGGAGATGCAGATGCGGGCCTGCGGTCCGGCGACGCGTGAGGACTCGAATCGGTAGCTGAACTCGATCTCGTCACCGGGCTGGGTTCCGGCGAAGAGTAGCGGCGACCTCGTCTTTTCCGCCGCTGCTCGAAGGGTGTCGCGGACGTCTTTTACCTGGGGGGCGCTGACGACGGGCACCTCGGGCTTGAAGATCCCCGCCTTTTCGGCGGCGATCTCCACGAGGGTGTCGCCGAGCTGCGCGACGTGGTCCCTGCTGATGCTGGTGATGCCGCAGACGTCGGGTCGGATGACGTTGGTGGCGTCGTAACGACCGCCGAGGCCGACCTCGACGACCGCGATGTCCACCTTCTTCTCGCGGAAGTAGTCAAAGGCGGCGGCGGTCATGATTTCAAAAAAGGTCGGCTTGTCGGACTTATACCTGGAAACGATGGCGGCTATCCGGGCGACGGTCCGCACAAAGGCGGTCTCGCCGATCATCTCCCCGCTGACCGTGATGCGCTCTCGAATGTTGACGACGTGCGGAGAGGTATAGAGGCCGACGCGAAGCCCGTTGCTGCGGAGCATGCCCGCCAGCATGGTCGCCGTGGACCCCTTGCCCTTGGTACCGCCGATATGGACGGCTCGAAACGACCGTTCGGGATGGTCCAGGTCGCCGAGGAGCTTCTTCATTCTTGCGAGGGTATAGACGCCCCGGGTGCCGGCGCGGACCTGCGGGGGGCGGCGCTCGAAGTTGACCAGCGAATTGAGAAAATCGCGGGCGGCCTTGAAGGTTCGGATCGCGCCGAGCCGCTTGTCGGTCCGCTTGCCGGCGGGGGACGATTTTGCGACCTTGCTTGTCGGTTTATTTCGGCCCGCGGAATGCGCGTCGCCGGACTTTCCAGCGGCGCCGCGCGTATGGGGCGTAGAGGACCCTCGCCGCCGTGGCCTGGTTAGCGTTGCCATAGGTTCGCCATCCTATATCGGAATTGGGAAAGAATCAAGAATTCGCTAGTTTTTGATCCCGACTCGCCCATCATAATGGTAATAAACGTAGCAGAAATATAGATTTAACGATCACAAGCAATAATCTTGTTGATCCGAACATATCACGAACACAGTCCTGTTTTCGGGTGTTAACAGGGCAATTGTACCCATATGACAAACAGCCAAACTGCGATAGCTGCCGATGGGTCGGCGGATCGTAGTCTTCGCGATGGTCCCGGGAGTCGGGCAATATTGTCAACTGTTTCCGCAATATTTGGACCCAGCCACACGAATATGACGAATTCGCCTACGAACTGGTTCGGAACAAACCGCACTCGGACGCGGCGCCTGGCAAGGACATTCGGTGCTACAGCAGTTTCAGAATTTGTGTAGCGGCCCCGCTCCGTCGGGGCCGACGAGTGATATGCAAGCAGGCAGCCGCTTTCCCGTCCGCCACGGAGGGCGGACGCTACAGAAAAAATGAAACTGCCGTAGGTGCCCGCCGGTCGTGGCGAATCGTGTTGACCGGCGCAGCGGGTCGTCGATGATGCACCGACTCCCGCGCAGGGCGGGGGATTCGCGGCCGAGCGATCTTCCTCGCTGTCGCGCGGCTGAAGCTGGCGGGAGCGCGACCCCATGGGATCGATGAAGGGTCAGACCAAGATCATCCGCTGTTGCCACTGCGAGGGCATGATGCGGGTACCGGCCCGGGCCCTGTCGACGGCTTGTCCACATTGCCATACGCGCGTCAATCTGGAGAGTCTGACGATTGTCGGATCGCATCCCGGCCGCCGGCTCGCCACCTGTGGCGATATCGACGTGGAAGCGACCGCCCGGCTGAACATCGATCTCGTCGGTGAGCGGATTCGCATTAACGGCAGGGTTCGCGGGCTCGTTCGGAGCCGTCAACCGGTTGAGGTTGGTCCGCGGGGGGTGGTCCAGGGGGACATTCACGCGCCCGGGCTGATCGTCGCGGAAGGCGGCATCATTGAAGGGCGTTTTCATCGAACGGCATCAGCGGCCGCCACGTCGTCATCGGGAGATCAGCGTGTTGTCGCCGATCCGGCCGGCGTCTGCGCTCGCACCGGGCCCGTTCAATCAGGCGGCTTGCAGGCGAACGAGTCGTCGGGAGCGGCAGACCCGGGCGGCGTCAAGCAACCCGTGGCCCGGCCCCTGCCGCCGCCGCGATCGGCCGGGGCTCGTTGAGTCGGCGGCCAAGCAGCGCCGGCGGCCGTCGTCGTGGCGAGCGATGGGCCCGCGAAACGGGACACGGCTCTCAGCGCCCTTGCGGCGGGACGGGTTCGACGTCTTTGGCCTGGTCTTCATCCTCGACGGGAATGGGGTTCTCAAAGCCCTTGCGGGCGCAAACCTCGTCGATCACGTCTTCAAACCGCGCGATGTGATATTCGTCGAGGCGCAGGCGGCGTTCGGTTCCGTATTCGTCGTGGATGAGGTCGACGAAGCCCTTTTCCTTGAATCGTCCCGAATCAAGGGCCTTCATCTCATCCCAGGCGATCGGCCCGCGTCCACGATAAACGAGACCGGCGTCGTCGAGAACGAGAGTCGTGGCGCGAATCCTCACGAGGAACCATGCGACGTAAAGGGCGATGACGCCGAGGGCGCCGGCGAGGACTTTTTGCAGGAGAATGTCCGTGCCCGTCTTTTCGGTCGGCGTACCGACCACGCGGCCGATGATGCGGCCGTTTTCCACGGGGATTTTGACGCGATAGTCAGGACCGAAGTAATGCCACCCCTCGGAGGACTCGAACGACGGCGGCGCGGCGAAGATCGCGTCCAGTTGACTCCGAAGGGACTCGATCGGAATGCGCCGCTTGTCGGTGATGAGAATCTGCGCCTTTTCACTCTGCGACGGTCCGAGATCGGGAATCAGCTTCAGCTCCCCGACGCTCACTCGCTCGTCATCGGTGAGTTGCTGGAAAAGTTCCCTGCGATTCTGGGAGGGATAGCCGATCCAGCCGTCGTAGCCGAACCACAGGGCGAACCCGCCGACCATGGCGAGCATCAGCGACGTTCGGACAATGCGCTCGCGCGTCGGTCCGCTTTCAATTCGCATGTTGCACGCTGACCTGCGCGGCGCGGCGTCTCGCCGCCCGCGCCGAACGCCGTATTCTAGTTCGCTTTCTGAAAGGCGGCGACCTGCTTCAGGAACTTCATGAGACTCTCGGCCGAGATCACGAAGACGCGCCCCCGGTCGTTTTCGAGACAGGCATAGCGGTCGCCATCGTTCGGCCCCCGCGCGGAGATCCATAGCGAGATCGTTTCTGAGTCGCTCAATCCGACGGAGATCGTCAGTTCCGGATCGTCCAGGCCGTATTCGGCGGGCTCGGCGCCGGCGTATCGAGCAAACCGCGTCGCCCGCAGGTCGTTCAGGGCCGTGAGCACTTCGTTGACCTTCGCCTCGTCGACGGAAAAGGTCGGCTCGCCGACGAGCTTCCACCGCTCGTCGCGCCGGGTGAATGAGAAATCGGCCGTCCCGCTGAAAGCCAGCATCGACGCCTTGGGCGGATCGAGATCGATCACGTCGGTGTCGAAGAGCTCAGACTTCAAATCATCGAGCACCTTGGCGTCGATTTCGCAGATCGCCAGTCCGCCCTCGCGCATGGCAAAGACCCGGCCATCCTTGCTGGCGACTGACACCGAGTATGACACGGCTGGCGGCGGGGGTTCCTCGGCCGGCGCGCTGTCGGGCTGTGTCGTCGGCGGCTTCGGCGCGGCCTTCGGCTGCGCCAGGACGCGAACGCGCACCTCCGGATCGGCCAGGCCCCAGGCCGATGCGTCGCTGCCGGCCGCCACGACTTTCCGGCCACGAAGATTGGCGAAATCGCTGACGAGCCGCTGCACCGCCGACTCGTCGGCCGCGCCATCCACGGGAGACACGAAGCGCCACGCCCCCGATTCCCTGGATACCGTGCACCTCCAATCGCGGAAGCTCAGATCGAAGCGGACGATCTCGTCCTGCGGAGCGGTGACGAGTTCGCGCGTGAGGAACGAGGCCGGCGAAGCCAGCAGCGGCGTCACTGCCTCGGCGCTGGCCACGGCGACGAACGCTTCCCGATCATTGCGAACGTAGGCGCCCGTTTCGCTGCCGGTCAGGCCGCCGATCGTCAGCCGATACGGATCCACCTGGCCCTGAGCGGTCAACTCGATCGTGGCACGCGGGGCGCCGAGCCCGAATGTCGGCATTTCCGCATCCTCGAATCCGGCGGCCGACAGCTCGCGGACCGCGCGGATCAGTTCGTCGACGGCGGCGAATTCCGCTGGGAGCGGCAATTGGCCATGCAGGCCCTCGGTGATCTGCCATCGGCCCGCCGAATGCTGCAGCTTGACCGACTGCCCGCCGGTCGTCAGGGTGATCTGCTGGACCTGTCCGGGCGGCAGGCCGGCGATTTTCTTGTCGCGCAGGTCATCCAGAGGCGTGGCGAGCTGCGTGTAGGTCGAATCGGCGATTTGAAAAACGGCCGGGCTCTCGGCGTCGTCGATCTTGGCGAAGACCTTGCCGTCGGCCTCGCCGCCCAGCGCGATGCGCATCGTGTCGCGCTCGATGTCAAACTCCGGTTCGGCGGGAGCCGACGCCGGCGGCGGCGGCGTGGGTTTGGGATTTTTTTTCTCGGTGTTCACGGCGATGACGAGTCGGGGCGGGTCGAGCCCGAACGGCCGCAGACTCGCCGGGGCGTCGTCGACGAACTCCGCGACGCGCAGATTCGCCAGGCCCGACAGGAGGGCGTTGATCTTGCCGGTGTCACCGCGGGCCTTGATGGGCGAATCGATCGTCCAGCTTCCCCCGGACCGGGTCAGCCGATATTGTCGATCGCCGGATGCCTCGACCTCGATCGCGTCGGCGGTGGCGAATTCCGCCACGCGTCCGGCGCGATAGTCGGACAGGTTGCACTTGAGCTTGGCGTTGACGTCTTCGTCGACGAGATAGATCGTTTCGTCGTCGTTGAGGCGCACGTATGTCCGGGTGGACATGATCTGCCGCTTGCCGATCCGGACGACGTGCGTTCTCCCGTCGGCGCCCGTCATCCGGACGATTCGCAGCGGCTTATCCAGCGACGTCAGGTCTTCATCCGGCCGATCCATTTGTCCCGGTGGGTATTGCTTCTCGTACTTCAGGCCGGTGATCAGATTGACTTCGCCGTTGACCGCGAACTGTTCGGCCGGGCCGGTGATCGGCGAGACCAGTCGCCAGTTCTCTCCATCCCTGGCGAAGCCGAACGGCTGCTCCGACCGCGTGTCGACGATCTCAAACGCGGTCAGGTCGCCGGGGGCCGACTCGAATAGCGCCTGCGGGCCGGAGCGCCCGGCCTCGGCATCGTCGCCGGTCGACTGCGCCCACCACACGCCCAGCATCGCCAGAACGGCGGCCAATACCAAACCGATGGTCGTTTTCGGATTCATGTCCCAACTGGCTCGTCAACGAGATTGCGGAAATCGCCCCGCGAAGCGCCATGCTATCGCCGTCGAACATACCAGACCACGATCCCCAACGCGAAGATCAACCCCGGCCAGGCGCCCCAGATCAATACTCGAGCCGTCTTCAGTTCGCGATCGTCGATCCCGCCGATCCGCGGGACAGGAACCGGCCCGCGGCCGATCAGCTCCGGCCGATGATCGAGCCAATACAGGGCGTTCAGCATGAAATCGACGTTCTCCGTGGGCGGCGGGTCGAGCCGCAACGCCTCGCCGGCGGCAAGCACCGGCTGCGTAAGGTAATCGTCGCGCACGCTGGCGCCGAAGCCGAGGACGACCATCCGGACCGGTTCGCCATCTTCTTTTTTTCGTTCCGCGGCCATGGCCACGGTGAACGGCCCGCGGGCCGGCGGCGGGACCATGGTGATGACGCCCTCGGTCGAGGGGTCCTCGACGCGCTGGATAATTTGAAGCAACTCCTGCAAGCTCGCGCCGCAATAGGTTTCGGCGTCGGGGATCTCGAGGATCGGATCAAGCGTGACGCCTTCGGGCCGTTCGGCCGTCCGACCGAGGGGGCAGGCGTCGGTGATCAACATGCGCGTCCCGCGAAGCGGCTTGCCGATCGGCTGGGACGAAAACCCGTTCGCCGGCATGTGCATGAACCTCCGCGGATCGACCTGAAAGCTGTTTTCCTTGCGGCGATAAGGAACGACCCAGGTGATGCGGCGGGAGTTATCCACGCGGATGCCCCACTCGGACTCCAGCAGCGGTGCATAGCCATAGGGCGGCGTCGTAGGTGGTCCGCCGAAGAACCCCGCGCTGCGCACTTCCCAAGTAGCGAGGAACAACAAGCTTGCGCCGTCTTCGATCCGTTGCTGGATCGCCGCCCGCTGCTTGTCGCCGAAGATCTGGTCCGGCGCGGGGCCGCCGCCAAACGGATTCGGCGGGCTCGGCGGCGGCGGCGGAAGCACGACGTAGATCGGGCCCGTGCCTTCCTCCGGCGGCGGGGGCGTGGGCGTCGTCGCCAGGTTCCAGTCGATGACCTTGAAATTCGCCGACTCCAGGCGGGCGCGGAGCTTGCTCAGCCGCGTCGAAGGCACCCAGCTCTGCTGCGGGGGCGGCATGAATTGGTTCTGCTGCGGGGGGGCCGGCGGCTCGAACGCCGTCAGGACGATCGTGGCGAATGGGCCGGAACTGGTCATCGCCAGGACGGCCGAGGAAATCGCGCTGTCACCGTTGAAGGTACGCGACACTTCGTCGTCTGCGGCCGCCTGTCCGGTCACGCTCTCGCGGATCGGGAACACGTCGTCGTAGCCGAGCACGCGGATCTTGTCGTTGGCCTCGACGACGACGATGTTCGGTTCCTTCAACTCGTCGGCTGCGGACGCGAGCTTCAACTCCGGGAGGGCCTCGATCTTCGTCGACAGCGCGCCGATGCCCGAGGCCAGTTCGCCGAACATCCCCTCGCCGGCGGCCGCGGCCATCAATGCCTTCGAAGCGTCATCCACCCGGGCGAGATTAGCGGCGAGGTCCGTCAGGAGCTTCTCGCAGACGTCGGCGTTCTGCTCGAAGACGGCCGCCGTCTCCCTGGCCTCGCGAACGGCCTGGGCCAACTGCTGCGCGTCGCCGGTGTCGATGACGCCGAGGAGCACGAGCCGCGTCTTGCCCAGCGACTGGCCCGCCTGCTGAAGGACGTCAGCGACGTCCATCCGGGTCATCAAGGGACCGATCTGGACTGACGCGGCCCAATCGGGGTGCTGCGTGACCATGGGAAACGCTTGGGCGAACGCGTCTACCCGGGAGACGAGCGACTTGAGCTTGTTGTCGACATCGACGCTTCGATCGGCGAACGCCTTCAGCGCCGCCGCGGGGTTGTCGGGCATCGGATCATTCTTCGCGCCGATCGTCTCGCGCAAGGACGCGACGATCTGCCGCGCCTGTTGGGCCACGTCGCGCAGCATGACGAGGTGCCTTGAATCGGCTGCTGCGGTTTCGTCCGCCAGGCCGGCCAGATCGCCGAGGCGCTGGTCCACCGCCTCGAGATGGCCCTTGATGGCGTCGATGGTCTCCCCGGCCTTCCTGGCGGCGTCGCCGAAACGCGGGATGCCGTCGGGAGACGTGAGCTCGTTGATCCCCTCGCGCGCCTTGTTGAGAGACTCCAGGTCCTTTTCCAGCGTATTGATGATGCTGGCGAAAACGGGGAAATCGGCCAGCCATCCGCGGGCGGCGAGAATCTCCCGCGCCGCGCCGAGCTTCGATTCAAGCGCCGACTTCAACTCCTGCTCCAGGGCGTCGTATTCCTTCAAGACGGCCTGATGCTCGTCGGCCTCGGAGCCGAACGTCGTGCTGATCCGCGCGACGAGCCGCTCGCGCTGGCTGTCGGTGGCGACGTGCGTGACCGCGACGTTTTCGTCGAAGCGCGTCAGCTCGTCGAAGTAGTCGCGCAGGCGGGCGATGTGGTCCCGTTGCGTTTCGTTTTCCTCATCGGGCGCATAAAGCATCGAGATCGCGACGTCGGGCACCTGGCGCTCGGCGAAGACGTGCCGGGTGCGCTCGGAGAGCCCGTAGTTTCCACTGTCGGCGAGGTCCTTGCGGTAGGATTTGAGCGACGCGATCCAATTGACCGCCGCGACCGTCAGGGCCGCGGCGAGGATCGCCACGGCGACGTTGAAGGCGATCGAAATCCGCCGACCCGAGGCGTTCGGCGCCGAACCGGTAGCCGCGTGTTCTACCGCCATCGTCTCGACTCCATGACCTTGACCGCGAGAAAAAGAAAGAAGCCCGTGCCGGTGATGAAGAACACCAGCGCCTTGGTGTCGAAGATGCCCTTGGCGAAGTCTTCGAACTGGTAGAGAAAATTGACGTAGCCCAGGACGTTGCGCCAGCTCCCGCCCTGAAGTCCGGCGAGCGAGTCGACCACGACGGTGAACGTGCTCAGAATCCCCACGCCGATCAGCGCCGCCACGAGTTGATACCGGGTCATCGCGCTGGCGAAGATGCCGGCGGCGACGTACAGCCCCCCGAGCAGCAGCAGGCCGAAGTAACCGAACGCGGTCACTCCGAAGTCGATCGCGGCGTAGTAGGCGAGCACGATGACGTAAATGACCGTGGCGGCCAGGAGGGCGGCGTAGAACAGGAACGTGCCGAGGAACTTGCCGAGAACGACCTCGACGTCGCTGATCGGCGCGGTCATCAGCGTCTCAATCGTGCCGCTGGCGAACTCGTCGGCGATGGCCCGCATCGTCAGCAGCGGAACGGCCAGGGCCAGCAGCCACGCCATGCCCTCGAAGAGGGGCCTCATCGTCGCCTCCTGGCCGACCTTCAACGTCCCCTCGCTGAAGAGATAGCCGGTGGCCACCAGGAAGACGGCGGCCACGATGTAGGCCATCGGGGAGAAAAACGTCGCCGCCAGCTCGCGCTGGGTCAGGGCCGAGACGCGCTGCATCATGACCTCTTCTCCCGGTCGGCGGGCCCCTGCCGTTGCATCTGTTGAGCCGTGATCTGCACGAAATATTCCTCCAGACTCCCGACTTCCAGGCGCAGCTCGCGCAGGGTCCAGTTCTTTTCCCTGGCGAGCTTGAAGATGTCTTCGCGGGGATCGTTGCCCGGGTCGGTTTCGATCACCAGGCGGTTCCAGTTGTTCTCCGATTCGCCGGCGACGTCGCGCACGCCCTTGACGGCGGCGACGGCCTTGCGAATCTCGCCGTTGGGACCGGACACTTCGGCGATCAGGCGCGAACCGCCGCGGATGCGCTCCTTGAGCTCCGTGGGCGATCCCGACGCGACGATCCGCCCGCCGGCGATGATGATCGTCCGCTGACAGGTCGCCTCGACCTCCGGGAGAATGTGGCTGGACAAAAAGACCGTATGCCGCCGGGCGAGCTCGTGAATCAGGTTGCGGGTTTCGCGAATCTGCGTGGGGTCCAGGCCGATCGTCGGCTCGTCGAGAATCAGGACCTTCGGGTCGTGCAACAGGGCATCGGCCAGACCGACGCGCTGTCTCATTCCCTTGCTCAACTGGTGAATCGGGCGATCGATGAAATCGCCTAGCCAGCACAGCTCGACGACCCGCCTGATGGCCGCTTCGCGCTGCGGGCGGCCGAGTCCGCGGATCTTGCCGCGGAAGTTGAGGTATTCGCGTGCCCGCATGTTGGCGTCCAGCGGGGTGTTCTCGGGGAGATAGCCGACGATGCGGCGCACGGCCATCGAGTCGGTGAAAACGTCGTGTCCGCCGACGGACGCCGTGCCCTCGGTGGCGGGCATGAAGCAGGTCAGGATGCGGATCGTCGTACTCTTGCCGGCGCCGTTGGGGCCGAGGAAGCCGACGATCTCCCCCTCCTCGATGGAAAAGGAGATTCCGTCCACCGCCCGCCGCTCACCGAATAGCTTCGTGAGATTCTGAACCTTGATCATGCGCGTTCGCTGCCCTCGACTCGGGTCGACACGATCAAATCACGACTGGAAAGCAGGTCCAACACCGGCGCCGGATCGTCTGCCTGTAGCGGATCACCCGAAGGGGTCGGGCCCTAGCCGCTCGCGAAAACGATTGATCAGCCCCTCAATCCCGGAAATTAGGGTCCAAAGCCATCTTTTAGCCAGCCGCCCGTCGGGCGTCAAGACCGCCATTCACGCCCCGGCCGCGGCCCGTGGCCGCCGTCGAAAAAGCGCCGCGGCGCGGCCCGCCGCCGATGCAATGCGTCGCGGACCAGTCGGTATTTCATACGACAAGCGGACTGACCGCCGCCGGCTACGCCGTGTAACGAGAATGTAACGACTCGTCCGCGTCCTAAGATCCGAGCCGTCGCCGGAAGCGCAGGGCCAGGAGCATGGGCCAGCCCTCGTATTTCGCGCCGCGCGGGGAGATTTTCGCCAGCCGGCCGTCAATCGCCGATTCGCTGATGTGGTCCAGTTCGAGACCGGCCTTCATCGCCGCGTTGAGGAAATCGGCGATCGAATTCGGATGACTCTTCGGGCGGGTGTCGCGGCCGGTCCGGGGGTCGGTGAATCGCGCCGAAATCCCCTTGAGCATCATGGCCGGGTGCATGGCGGAGACGACGACGCACCCGTCGGGGGCGCAAATCCGGGCCAGCTCGCCAAAGAGCGGTTCGAGGTTTCGGATGTGCTCGACGACGAGGGCGCACAGGACGCGGTCGAAGGAGGCGCCCTCGACCGCCAGAGTCGATTCGATATTCTGGCGGATGACCCGAATCCGGTCCCAACCCGGCTTGGCGGATGCTTTTTGCAACATGCCGTCGGAAAACTCCACAGCCGTTACGATGGCGCCGCGATCCGCCAGCGGCAGGGTGTGCCGCCCGGTGCCGCAACCGACGTCGATGACGCGGAGGCTGGCCACGTCGCCGAGCAGCTCGCGGACGCGCGGCGTCTCCAGGAGGATCAGCGGATTGTCCTCGTTGTCGTAGATCGCGGACCAGCGGTCATATCCCTCGCGGGCCGGCAGTTCGTCGAAGTCCGCCTGCGAAAGCATGGGCTCGTACATGACGGATACTGTTATCATCGCTGATCGATCGAGTCAAAGCCCGGCAGGCCGCGGTCGAAGGATGGGCGAATGCAGAAACGATCCGCCAGGCGCACGGTTAGGCGAGGGCCGCCGGGGGACGTCCCCTGCCGGGGGCGCGTCCGCGTTGCGAAGAGATAGCCGAGGCCGTTACGGTCGAGCGAGGAGGGCGGCGACGTAGGGGGTCAGGTCGGCGACATCGGCGGCGCCGCTGGCGTTCATGTCGGCGACGCATTGATGCGTCGGATCGGTGTCGACGCCGACGATGACGTCGACGAACTGTTGCAAGACCGGCGCCGACTCGTAGCCGCTTGATGTGAAAAAGGCGGCGCGGACAATCTGATAGTCGTCGCAATCGGCATCGCCATCGGCGTCGATGTCGGCGGCGCGGCATCCGGGGTCATAGATGATTCCGCCGCCGCCAGCCCCGGTCCAGCAGGGCCAGAACAGGGGGAGGTCGGCATCGTCGATGTCGCCGTCGGCATCGAGATCGCCGAACCCGCCGTGCTGGACGGTGAGAATCTGATCGGCGGCGACGTTGGACAAGGCCGTTTGCGTGCCGTCGGGCCAGTCAATGGTCAGCGACGATGCGACCGTCGAGTTCCCCAGTCCGAAGAACGCCTCGGCCGGCTCCTGGCCCATACAACTCGTTCCCGCCGTGATGAGCCGCATCATGTTGACGCCGGCGGCCGACGCATGGACGACTGCGCCGATGGCCTGGTGGTTCGGGCCGTCGATTCTCGGCCGCACGGTCAAATAGTGGTGGCCCGAGGACGCGGCGGTCGGCGTGCAATTGAGGAGTCGGCTCGGGCCGTCGAGACAGACCTGAAACAGGTCGCGATCACCGTCGTTGTCATAATCGAACGAGACGAGCGAACCGGCCCAGAACACGTCGTCGAAACCGACAGCGGTTGAAGCGTTCGTGAATTGAAAAGGCGCCACGCCGGAATTCAGCCAGACGCGCGACGGGTCCGTCGTCCAGGGGCCGTTCCACCAGCCGTTCGTGGCGCAGACGTCTTCCCAGCCGTCGCGGTTTACATCGACAAAGGTCGCGCCCCACCCCCCAATAGCCGGCGTCGACGTTGAGCGGCGTCGAGACGTCGGTGAACGACAGGCTTGCCCCGACCGAGTCGTTCCGCAGCAAGACGTTGTGCTGCTGGCCATAGACTTCATGAAGGCGGTCGATGTTGGTGATATAGATGTCGAAGTCGCCGTCGTTGTCATGATCGCCGAAGGTGACGCACATGTCGTTCATGCGGTTGTCGGCGCCGGCGACGGCGGCGACTTCGACGAACGATCCGTCCTTCTGATTGACCCAGAGCTGGTTGAATCCGAAGTCCACGGCGAGATAGAGATCGAGCCAGCCGTCTCCCGTGAGATCGGCGAAGCCGGGCTGCCAGTAGAACTCGGGAATGTTGACGCCGCTGGATTGGGTTTGCTCGGTGAACGTCCCGTCCTGGTTGTTGCGGAACAGCCGGGGGCTGCCGTTCCAGATGGTCACGCAAACGTCCAGCCAGCCGTCGTTGTCGTAATCACCTGCACAGGCGCCGGAGCGATGCTGCATGACGGCGGTCGACTTCGGGGGGCCCAGCGAAACGTCGAGTCCGGCAGCCGCCGTGACGTCCTCAAACGTTCCGTCCGACTTGGCGCCGTAAAGCGTGAACGGCGACGACGATGGACTGTCACGCGTGACGAGAAGGTCAAGGTCCTGGTCGCCGTCGTAGTCGAACCAGAGGGCGGCCCGATCTTGGAGGACCGACGCCACGCCGGCCTGCGAGGCGATTTCCTCGAACTGGCCGTTTCCGAGGTTGTGGTAAAGCTGGGAGGCGACTCCGACGGGATTGGGGACGTACAAATCCACCCAGCCGTCGTTGTCGTAATCGGCCGCGGCGCAACCCGCCGCCATCGTCGTTCCGTCGGCTGGCGGAGGTGTCGATGGGAGAATGCCCGCCGCGAAGTTCACCTCGGTGAACGTCACCTGTGCCGGGGCCGGAGCGCAGAGTAACCCGAAGATGGGTATCCACACACCGTGGGTTCGTCCAACGGGCGCAAGGCGCATTGCATCAGACCCAATGTCATCAGCAGTTTCGGTGCAACCACTCCGGTTCAGACGAAGCGAGAATGGGACTCCGGTCCTAAAGAAATGCTTTCAGAGGCCGCTTCGGAATCACGATTGCGAATGCGTCCCCTGACTCCCCTCCCCGTCTGAATCCAACCGCCAATATGGTACAGGGTGCGGCGGCGCCATTCAAGCCGGCCGTGTGCCCGGCATGCGCCTGGGAGCCCAGAATCTGTCTCAATAGGCGATCACGGTGACTGCGGGCCTATATCGTGGTATTGCCGAGTCGGTGCGATCGGACCGGTGACCGGTCGCCGCTTCGGCGCTCCATTCCGCCACGGACCGGGCCTGCGCACAGGTAAAAAAACCCCGCCGGCGCCTGGCCGACGGGGCCTTTCGCAACACCCCCACGGGGAGTCGAACCCCGGTCTTCAGGATGAGAACCTGATATCCTGGGCCACTAGACGATGGGGGCCGGATAGGCCCGACGCGGCCGTTCGCGATCGAGCCAGACTGAAGAGGGACGGGCGATAGTTAATCGCATTTGGCCGCTGCAGGCAAGCCGCCGACATTCGCGAAGGGGCGGCGCGCCGGACGATTCGGCTCGTTTGTTGGTCGTCGAGATCACCGATATACTGAGAATCGACTATTGCCGGGCTCGTGGCCTTGTCGCCGGGTCGGGCCCGCCGTGTCGCGTCCATTGGCCGAGTCGAGAACATGCCGCTATTTGAGTTTCATTGCCAGTCCTGCGAGAGGGATTTTGAGGAGCTGCTTCGGTCGGCCGGGGCGCGACGGTCGGTCCGTTGTCCTCACTGCCGCAGCGAAACAGTGGAGACCAGATTGAGCGTCTTCGCGGCGCGAGGATCGACGTCCGGCGCGGAGCCGGTCCCCGCCGGCGGATGCGGGCGGTGCGGCGATCCGTCCGGTCCTTGCGGCCCGTGAATCCCGAGGGAATACTCAACGTCCGAACATGGCACGACGCGCAGCGACAGCCCATCCCGCTGAGACCGTGCCATCGGCGCCGGTTGCCGCGGCCATGGCCTGGCTGCTGCCCGGCCTGGGACACTGGTGGATCGGCGAGCGTGCCCGCGGCGCGGTGCTGTTCGTCGTCATCACCGTGACGTTCTGGGGCGGCATCGCCGTGGCGGGCGTCCGGACGACGATCGCTCCGCGCGAGAACGGGGCGTGGATCGCGGCCCAACTCTGCGCCGGCGGGCAGGCCTTCGGCGCCCTGTGGTGGAGCCGGCAGCGCGTGGCGACCGTTCCCACCGAGATCAAGGCGGCGTGGCCGTCGTCGAATATCGGCGTGGTGTACGCCGGGGTGGCGGGGCTGTTGAACCTTCTGGTGATGATCGACGTACTGGCGCGCGTGGAGGCGCGGCAGGCGTCGGTCGAGGCGCGATCTCCGCCGGGACGAGGCAGGGCGTCACCACCATGAACGACATCGTCGCATCCCTGTTCGTCACGCCGATCCCGATCACCGGAATCGGGCGGCTGATCATGCTCATTCCGTTGTGCATGAGCATCAGCATCGTTTACAAGACGATGCGCTGTGAGCGGTTGTCGCAGGTGGCGTTGGCCAGCGTGATCCTTTGTTTCACCATCCTTGTGGTGATGGGGCTGATCGGCGTCATCCTGTTGCTCGTGTTTCGCATGCTCGCGTGAGGGCTCGATCGAGGAGCCGACGGCGCGTCGAAGGGCCGGAGGATGATGGTGAGAGGTGAGAAGTGATGGCAAGATTCGTCGCAGGAAGGAATGAATCGATCGTCGCCGCGGCGGCCGCGCTCGCCGTCTGGCTGTCGCCGTTCTTCGCCACGTCGGTTTTCGGGCAGGCGGCTGAGGCCGAGGCGGGGCCGCGGTGGGAGTTGCCGGAGGCATCGCACGAGTTCGGCGTCGTCTGGGCCGGCTACGTCGTCGAGTATCCCTTCAAGTTCAAAAACGTCGGCACGGAGACGCTGAGGATTCTCGAGGCCCGGCCGCGATGCAGTTGCTCGGTCTCGGAAAACTACACGCGCGAGGTCGCCCCGGGGGAGTCGGGGGTCATCCCGTTCACGCTCAAGACGACCCAAAAGCACGGGCGCATTTCCGAAACGCTGGCCATCAAGACCAACGACCCCGTCAATCGATACATGACCCTGGAATTGACGGGCATCGTCAAGAAGGTCGCCACCTACGAAGTGATCGAAGATGCGCTCGTTCCAGCGAACTCGCCGGATTTCGACGGCATCCGAAAAACCGGCGCGTCCTTCGGCCGCATCAAGGCGGACGACCGCGTGAGGCGGGTTCTGGCTCTCACCAACACCAGCGGCCAGCCGCTCGACTTGACGCTCCTGGCCGTCACGCCGCAGGGCGCTCCGTTCGAGGCGGAGTTGAAACAGACCGAGACGGGCAAGGCGTATGAACTGGCGATCGTCGGGACGCCGCCGTTCGCGAAAGGCCATACGTCGGCGTCGGTCTCGTTCAGGACCAACATCCCGGAGCAGGAAATCTGGCAGATCGGGATTTACGTGTACGTGCCTGATCGGATCGAGATCATCCCGGAGCGGATCGTTGTCGATCCGACGTATCCTCCGGTGCCGATTCGCAAGATCAGCGTCCGCGACAATGGCGGCCGCCATTTTGAGATCACGTCGGTCGCGACCAGCAATCCCGGGATCGACGTTCGCGTGCTGCCGGCCCATCCGACGACGCCCGAGACGCGCGACATCCGCGTCAAGCTGCCGATGGGGCGCTACGCGCCGCCGACATACGGAGACGTGATCCGCATCACGACCGACGATCCGGAAAAGCCGCTGGTAGACGTCTACATTCTGCCGAAGATGGGCGTCGACCCGGTGCCGCGGCCAGCGGACAAGCCGCTGGAGTTTCACCCCGGCCGTTTGAATTGAGGGGAACTCAGCCGCGCGCGGCGTCGGCCCGGTCTAAAAGAGCCGAAAGACTCCCGGTTCCGCGGCGGGAGGCGGGGGATCGGTTTGATTGAAGTCCCCGTCCATCGGCATCGCTTCGACGTCATAGCCCACGGCCGCGTTGAGCAACTGCCGGCGGCGGCGATTCGAGAATTGTCCCAGCGCGTTGAGAATCGTTGCGTCGGAGGCGCCGACCTGCCGCTCGTATTCGGCGACGAGCCGGTCCCGGATTTCGTATAGCCCCTGCCAGAGCCAAAGACGCTTCGGCGCGCCATGATCGATGCGAACGATCTGCGGCGCGTACAGGGCCGTGCGCATGACGAAATTGAGCTGTCCGTCGAGCAGGTCGGGCGTGAACGGTCGCGTGGGGATCGGCGGGCCGCCCCGCCGGCCGTCGCACAGGGCGAAGCGCACGCGATAATCGCCATCGGCCTCGCGAAATGCCGCCGCCCTCAGGTCGGCCGGCGATTGCTGGCGTCCGTCGATGCGGAAACGATAGCGGCGCTCGAAATCCGCCGGCACGCGCCGCGGCAACTGACCATCCCTGGCGCAGGCCAGCGCGCTGCGCAGGATCGTCGCGTGGTAGGCGTTGATGTCATAGGCCAGGCGACTGTCGCGGTCGGGGAATGCGTGCGGGGTCGTTTTCGGACCGTGCGCCGCCAACATGGCGAGCGTTCGACTCAGCGGGCCCACGTCCTCCATGAGGCGCCCATAGTTGACTCGGCCGTCTTCCACCACGCGGGCCAGCGTCAGTCCGAAGTGTGACCAGTCGATCTTTTCCGTCATGTCGGAAAGCGTGGCCACGGGAATCGTTGCGCTCGGCGCGCAGCCCAGTGCCAGAAGTAGCATGATGGCCGGGCTATTCTTGGGGAAACGCATCCAGAGACCCCGCCCATTTCGCGGTTCGATCGGCCGCCCGGCCTGAAGGCCGGGGCCCTCCCCGGAGCCGCCGCGAGATGTGCAATTTGGCGACGATTTGTTCATGGATGCTCAAATAGAACGGCAAGCCCCTGACCGACGCCGACGCAGAGCGTGGCCAATCCGCGCCGGGCCCCGCGCCGGCGCATTTCGAGGACGAGCGTCGTCGCCAGCCGTGCGCCGCTGCAACCGAGCGGATGACCCAGGGCGATCGCGCCGCCGTTGACGTTGACCCGTGCCGGGTCGAGTTGGAGTTCGCGCACGCAGGCCAGGGACTGGGCGGCGAAGGCCTCGTTCAATTCAATCAAATCCAGGTCGTCGATCGTCCAGCCGGCGCGCTTCACGGCCTTATGCGTGGACGGAATCGGTCCCAGCCCCATGCAGGCCGGATCGACGCCGGCGGACGCGGAGGCGCGGACGACCGCCATCGCCTCGAGGCCGAGCTTCTCGGCGGTCCGAGTCTCCACGACAAGCAGCGCCGCCGCGCCGTCATTCAATCCGGAACTGTTGCCGGCGGTGACCGTCCCGCCCTCGCGGAACGCCGGGCGGAGTTTCGACAGGGCCTCGAGCGTGGTGTCCGGTCGGGGATGCTCGTCGGCGTCGACGACGATCGACTGACCGCGGCCGAGATCGACAGTGACCGGGACGATCTCTTCGGCCAGCCGGCCGGCCCGGACGGCGGCCTTGCAGCGCACCTGGCTCTCCAGGGCGAAGGCGTCCTGGTCCTCGCGGGAGATGCTGTGCTGCTGCGCGACGTTCTCCGCCGTCTCGCCCATGCTGAACGGATGGTACATCGCCGCCAATTTCGGATTGGTCATTCGCCAGCCCAGCGTCGAGTCGTACATCGTCTGGTTGCCGCGGACCAGCGGCTCGTCGGGCTTCGGCAAAACGAGCGGCGCCCGACTCATCGATTCGGCGCCGCCGGCGATGAAGACGTCGCCGTGGTCGGCCTCGATCATCCGCGCGGCGATGGCCACGGCCTCGAGCCCGCTGGCGCAGAGGCGGTTGACCGTCGTGCCGGGCACGCCCTTCGGAAGCCCTGCGAGCAGGACCGCCATCCGCGCGGCGTTGCGATTGTCCTCGCCGGCCTGGTTGGCGGCGCCCCAGTACACGTCGTCGATCCGTTCGGGATCGATCTTCGATCGCGCGACCAGTTCCTTGATGACGATCGCCGCCAGATCGTCGGGGCGCACGGGGGCGAGCCCGCCGCGATATCGCCCGATCGGCGTGCGGAGACAGTCAATAATGACGGCCTGTCGGTTTGGCACAGTGAATCCTCTGACGGCGTTCCTATCAACTGTGGCTCATGCTACACTCGGACGCCCCGGCCGTTACCTGGTCAAATCGATCGGTAGGCAGCGACAACCTGATTGGACAACGATTGCGAAAACCGCTCAAAGGTCAAGTCATCCAACGGCTCTGAATAGCCGCCTCGCCGACCGTTGGACTTGTTAGAGACTAGCAGCCCCGCGGTATCGTAACATCTTTCAAGAAGAAGTCGCCTGACGGATTCGCCACACCGCTGCACATACGACGCATTCCTGAATTCATCGAATACGGGAAAATGTTTCTCGAGGACTCGAACGGGGCTCGTCGATCCGTCTGCTTCCTCAACGATAAGAAAGTAACCGAGGACGTGGCGCGGCGTCGATTGGAACGCCTTCTCCCGAAACGCCGTCCAGAGATCCGTGGCGCTGCCCAGGGCTTCCTCGATGCGGTTATTGTAGTTGTTGCCGAAAGAGGGGCCGCAAAGCGACTTGAATTCAACCAAGGCCAGGAGATTGCTTCCGGAAACAACGATCAAATCCCACTGTTTCGTGGGGCGATAGAATCCGGGAATGGAGACATCTTCGCGTCGATTCCGGAAGAGGGTCGCCCGCGGAATGCCCGACTCAATCAGCAGCTTTTCTACGAGATTACCGAATCCGTCGAGTTGTTTCCCCCCCGTCGCGACGGCCCGATTTCCGTAATCCTTTCGGCCCGACTTGCTGCCTTGCGTTTTCCCCTGCCGGCTCCTTGTTCGCCAGAAATGTCGGACCGCTTCCGCCAGGCGATCACTGAGTTCAACCATGACGATCATCCGGGCGGACTGCTGTGATCGTCGGCTTACGAAACAAATCGCCGGTCTCGGAGCGGATGCGACGCACGGCGGCGTCGAAATACTCGTGGTCTACCTCGACGCCGATGCTGTTCCGGGCCCAATGGGCCGCGGCGATCGTTGTCGTTCCCGATCCGAGGAATGGATCAAGCACGGTGTCGCCGACAAAACTGAACATTCTGATGAGCCGCTGGGCGAGCTCGATCGGATAGGGCGCAGGGTGGTGGCGCGTTGAGGCCCCTGTCACGCCCGTCCAGATTTGCTGAAACCAGTCTTGATAGTTTTCGACGGATATCAAGCTCATCAGGCGTGTTGGAAGGTCCGGCTTTCGATACCCGCCCGGCTTGCGCTGCATTAGGATAAATTCAATATCGTTTTTTATCACCGCATTCGGTTCATATGGCTTGCCGAGAAATCCGCCGGCTCCCGCAACCTCGTATGCGGCATTGGTGATCTTGTGCCAGATGATGGGCGAAAGATTATCGAAACCGATGCGCCGGCAGCGCTCCTGGATCGATGCGTGAAGCGGGACGACCGTATGCCGCCCCTGGTTCTGGCGGCGCGACAGGCAGACGTCGCCGACGACGCAGATCAGCCGCCCTCCCGGCACCAGTGCGTCGTAACACCGGCTCCAGACGCGATCCAGCTCATTCAGAAAATCTTCGTAGTCCGCGATCTCCCCAAGTTGGTTCGCGCTGGCGTGGTATGCCTTTAGCGTCCAATAGGGCGGCGAAGTCACCACCAGGTGGACCGATTTCGGACGGAGGAAGTCCATTCGTCGGGCGTCGGCGAGGTGCAGCGTGTGCGACGAAGGAATCAAGTGTAGCGCCGACGCGATGGACTTCATCAACCTGTGATCGCGCGCGATTCGCGGCAGATCACGCTGGGGATTGACGATCGCGCGTAGCTCCTCGGGGACAAAGTCCGAAAGCGCCGGTTCAGGCGACTGCGCTCTGGGTGACGAGGGGATTCGCGACTGACTGACTTGCATGGTCCTCACCCAACATTCCCGTTCCGTCGCTGCAACCTCGGTAGTTCAAAGCCAATGATGCAAGAACCCCTTGGCGGTCTTTTCGCCGAGTTCGCCGACTTCGACGTGGCGCTGAAGCAGGGCCGCGGGGGCGAAGCGTTCGTCGCCGCCGGTCTGGCGGTGGAATTCGTTCATCAAATCCAGCACGATATCGAGACCGACCATGTCGGCGGTGCCCAGCGGTCCCTGCGGGTAGTTGAATCCCAGCTCCATGGTCAGGTTCACGTCGCGGGGCAGCGCGATGGTGTCGGCGACCAGCGCCGCCTCGTTGACCACGGCCAGCAATACCCGGGCATACATCCACATCGCCCGATCAGCGGGCCTATCGAGGCACTCGGCGAACACCTTGAGCGCCGCACTGGGCTTCCATCCGGAGGCGCTCTTGGTCTTGCTCTCGAAGGCGGGCACCGGCTCGCCGTTGGCGTAGTCGTAGAATCCGCGTTTCGTCTTGCGGCCCAGATGCCCGGCCTTGACGAGCTTCTCCTGGATTTCGCTCGGCGTAAAGCGCGGCGGCCGCTTGAAGTCCTCGAAGACGGTCTGCGACACGCGGAGATTGACATCGATCCCGATAAGGTCCATCAATTCGAAGGGGCCGAGCCGAAAGCCGCCGACATCGCGCAGGGCCGAGTCGATCGCGCGGATGTCGCCTTCGCCGTCCTGAACGAGCCGCAGCGATTCGAGATAGAACGGGCGGTTGACGCGATTGCCGATGAAGCCGGGCGAATCGGTCACCTTGACCGGCGTCTTGTCGAGGGCCAGCACGACCGCCCGGGCGTCGACCATCGCCTGGTCGCTGGTCGCCGGGCCGCGCACGATCTCGACCAGCTTCATGACCGGGGCGGGATTGAAAAAGTGCATCCCGAGGAATCGGTCGGCGCGGCGAAGGCCCTCGCCGATCTTCGCGATGGACAGACTCGAAGTATTCGACGCCAGCAGCGTGCGGTCGGAGACGATGCGGTCGAGTTCGCCAAAGATTTTTCGCTTCAGCGCCAGGTCCTCGGTGACCGCCTCGATGACGCATTCCGCATCGGCGAAATCGTCATAACCCCTCGCGACGTGCAGCCGCGACACCGCCGCGTCGCGGTCGTGGGCAGGCATCTTGCCGCGCGCCACGCGGTCGTCCAGGCGATGTCGTATGTGCTCCAGCGCCTGCTCGACGCATGGGGGCTCGACGTCGATCAGCCGCGTGGTGAGTCCCGACACGGCCGCCGCGTGCGCGATGCCCGCCCCCATGGTGCCGGCCCCGATCACCCCGATGATGCGTTCGTTATTCACCCTTGAACTCCGGCGATCGTTTCTCCACGAAGGCCGCGACGCCCTCGGCGTAATCGTTCGTCCGCCCCGCGATACCCTGAAGCTGGGCCTCGTAGTCCAGCAGGGCGTCGAGCTTCATGTTCATGGCGGCGTTGAAAGCCCGCTTCGTCAAACCGAGCCCCTTGGTTGCACCGGCTGCCAGCCGCGCCGCGATCTGTTGCACACCCGGCATCAGCGCGTCGGGCTCGAAGACCTGATTCACGAGGCCCCAGGACTTCGCCGTCTCGGCGTCCACGGGGTCGCTGAGCCAGGCGATCTCCAGGGCCCGGGCCATGCCGACGATCCGCGGCAGCACCCAGCACATCCCGCTGTCGGGCACCAGGCCGATCTTGCTGAAGGCGGCGACGAACTTGGCCTTCGCCGAGGCGATCCGCAGGTCACATGCCAGCGCCAAGCTCCAGCCCGCGCCGGCGGCCACGCCGTTGACCGCGGCGATGGTCGGAATCTCCAGCGTCCGCAGGCCGAAAACCACGGGGTTATACCGCTTGCGGAGCGCGGTCGTAAAGTCGAAAGGTCCGTCGCGCTCGATCGCCGCCTTGAGGTCCTGACCCGCGCAAAAGGCCCGACCGGCGCCGGTGAGCACCAGGCAGCGCACCGATCGGTCCTTGCCGATGGCCTTGAGCTCCGCCGCCAGTTCCTTGAGGACCGTCTCGCTGATCGCGTTGAGTTCGTCGGGACGGTTGAGGGCGATCGTGCGGACGCCGTCGGTTGTGTCGGTGAGGATCGTCTCGTATGCCATCGGTATGCCTCAAGCGTCGTCATGCCGCTATCGGGTGGCGCTGCCGTGCCGGCCCCATCGCAGCGTCTATTTGCCCTTGTACGCCGGCTTTCGCTTCTCGATAAATGCCGCCATGCCTTCCTTCTGATCCTCGGTGGCGAAGAGCATGTAGAAAAGCTTGCGCTCGTAATCCAGGCCGTCCGACAGGCCGGTCTCAAATGCCCGCAGGACGGCCTCCTTGGCGATGCGCACGGCCATCGGCGAGCGTTCGGCGATTTCCTGCGCCAGGGCGACCGCCTCCTCGAGGTAGCGTTCGACCGGTACAACACGGTTGACCAGGCCGATCTCTTTCGCCTCGGCGGCGCCGAAGAAGCGGCCCGTCAGGATCAGCTCCATCGAGCGATATTTTCCGGCCACGCGGCTGAGGCGCTGCGTGCCGCCGGCGCCGGGCATGACGCCGATGTTGATCTCCGGCTGGCCGAACTGGGCGGTCTCCGACGCGACGATCATGTCGCAGTGCATGGCCAGTTCGCATCCGCCGCCGAGGCAGAAGCCGCTGACCGCGGCGATGAGCGGCTTGCGGACGCGCTTGATCCGCTCCCAGCGGGCGAGGTTGTTCCGCTCGTACATGTCGACGACCGAGGCGTCGGCCATTTCCTTGATGTCCGCGCCGGCGGCGAAGGCCCGCTCGCTGCCGGTGATGACCATGCAGCGGACGGCCGGGTCGGTGTCCCACGCCTCCAGTTGACCGATGAGCCGGTCCATGAGGGGAACGTTCAGGGCGTTCAGGGCGTCGGGGCGGTTGATCCGGGCGATGCCGACGGCGCCGGTCATCTCAAACAGGACGGATTCTTCTGCCACGTTGCGTCTCCTTGCGGGCCGCCGAATTGGCTGGACCCTTCCGATTTGCCGAGAAGTTTATCTGAATCGGGGCGAGTTAGCACAAAACCGGCATTCGGGACCGGGGTCGTCCGGCTTGAGATCGATTGATCCCGCGGCCCGGCACATCGTGACGTGGGTCCGGCACGGGCAAATCCACCAGACGCGAAGTTAGCTGCCCCGTTGGGGACGGACGCGGCGAGCGCCGGCGATTTTGAGAGGTTTTCCGAGGAAGTCCTTGACAGCGGGCCGACAAATATGTAACGTCATGGTTACATATGGCGCCGGAGTCGATGGATGCCGTCTTCGCGGCGCTGGGACACGCCGACCGGCGGCGAATCCTGGACATCGTGACGGATGCGCCGGGGTGCAACGTCAACGCGGTGTGCGGCCATTTCAAGACGTCGCGCATCGCCGTGATGAAGCACCTGCGCGTATTGGAGTCGGCCGGGCTGATCGCATCGGAAAAAGTCGGACGGGACCGCAAGCTGTACGTCAACATCGTGCCGATCCGGATGATCTACGACCGCTGGACCACGCAGTATAGCTCGTTGTGGGCCGAGCGGCTGACGAGGATCAAGTACCGCGTCGAATCAAGAGCGAGACGAAGGAGCCGCCAGCATGGCAAAAACGACTAGGGCCGTATTCAAGGTGACGATTCGCGGGCGCATCGAAGACGTGTGGCGGGAGATCACCAAGACCGACGAGGTGCAGGGCTGCATGTTCAACATGATGATGCGCACCGATGGGCTGGCCGTCGGCGCGAAAATGCGCATGACCACGCCCGACGACAAGTACACCGGCGTCGTCGGCGAGGTGCTGGAGTTCGATCCGCCGAAACGCTACAGCCATACGTTTCGCTTCACGCAATACGACGATCCGCCGTGCAAGGTGACCTACGACCTGGCGGAGGTAGCCGACGGCGTCGAGTTCACCCTGACCGCCGACGATATCCCGGTCGGCACGAAGACCGCCAAGCAAATGACGCAGGGCGGCAAGATGATCGTCAACACGCTCAAGGCCATCGTCGAGACGGGACGACCGTCATTCGGGACGCGCATGTTGTACGTGTTGTTCAAGCTGTTGACGCCGCTGACGCCGAAGAAGGCGCGCAGCGAAAACTGGCGATCGTGATCGTCGCACAGGGTCGTGCGGCGCATAACCCGCCAGGGACGGCTACAGCGGATTCAGAATTTGTGTAGCGGCCCCGCTCCGTCGGGGCCGACGAGTGATATGCAAGCAGACAGCCGCTTTCCCGTCCGCCACGGAGGGCGGACGCTCCGTCGGGGCCGAGGAATGAAATGCAAGCAGACAGCCGCTTTCCCGTCCGCCACGGAGGGCGGACGCTCCGTCGGGGCCGACGAGTGATATGCAAGCAGACAGCCGCTTTCCCGTCCGCCACGGAGGGCGGACGCTACAGAAAAAATGAAACTGCCGTAATGAAACTGCGAGAGAATGGAGAAGGAGTCAGTTGATGGCGAGAAAGGTTGCAAGCGTGATCGCCGGGTTCGGCCTATGGACTGTCCTTTGGTTGTCGGGAAACGCGGGTCTGCGGGCAGCGATGCCCGCGTCCTATGACGGGGAGATTCCCCTCAGCGCGGGTGTGCTGGCGTTGATACTGGTCATGAGCGTCGTGATTTCGATGATCTCCGGACTGGTCCTGGCGGTGACGGCGTCCAACGACGTGATGAAGCCGGCGTGGGTGCTGGCCTTGATCTTGCTGGCCGTCGGCATCGGCGTGCAGGCCGGGTCCTGGAATCTGATGCCGGTCTGGTATCACCTGACGTTCTTGGCGCTGCTGGTGCCGGGCACGCTGATCGGCGCCAAGCTGCGACGCGGCGGCGCGGTCGCGACGTCGTTCCCGGCTGTGTAGCGGCCGCGGCAATTCGCAAGACTGGCGCGAGGAACTGGCCCGCAAGGTGATTTCACTTCTGCGCAAGGTCGGGATCTGGATCAACGAGGCCGACCGCCGGCTGGAGGGAGACGCGACCTACGTCATCGGCCTTGCGGTACAGGCGCTGCCAATTTCGATGAATAGACCGCGCGCCTGGCAGCTCATCTCTTCTCCCGCCACCGATGATACGGTATATTGGTGGGCCCAATGCACGGGCTGCCCATCGCTCTTGCGCGATTGATTGCGGTGGACGTTGCTGGCTGAATCGTCGGCGACTTGAGAACTCGCCATGTCCAAGCAGCATCGCAAAACGCCGCCGGTCTTGCGCCACGTGGCCGAGCCCGGCGATTTCCAAAAGCGAAGCCGCGCCTCCGTTTCAAGATTCGTCCTCGTTTTTGCCTTGGTGGCCGGAGCAGGCCATGCGTTCGAGTATTGGTGCATGAGGACGAACTCGGTGCGCGGCTACCGGCACGTCGTGGCCGTTGGCGGCGCGTGGCTTGCCCGGTCGGCGGGGTTTGAGGTTCAGGCCGACGGTACGGCGCTGGCGGCGGGCGCAAGAATGCTCGAAGTCACGCCGGAGTGCGCCGCGATCGACGCGCTGAGTATTTTCGTGGCGGGCGTCCTGGCCTTTCCATGCGATTGGCGCAGGAAGGCCCTCGGGGCATCAGCGGGGCTGCTGCTCATCATGGTTGCCAACATCGGCCGCATCGGACTCCTGGGCGGGCTTGCGGCGTCGCGCCCGGCGCACTTCGACAGCGTCCATGAGAAGTTTATGCACGTCTTTCCGCTCGCGGTCGTTCTGCCGCTCTGGCTGGCGTGGATTGTCTGGATCGCACGTCCCCGGGCGCCACGGCGCGAAGCACCGGTGCTCACATGATCGCTTCCCTGACCCCGCGCGACGTGGGGCGGTTCGGCGGGTACATGGCCGCCTGGACCATTGCCGCGACGCTCGCGTGGTGGCATGCGCACGACTGGGCCGCCCGCGCATGTTTGGCGACGGCCCGGGGGCTGCACCAGCTTGTCAACGCGCCGGCGCCATACCTGCTCGCCGAGGCGATGGATCTGTGGTGGATTGCTCCGCCCGCACAGTTGCTCATCGGCCTGGTCCTTGCATCCTGGTGGAGGCCGTGGGGAGGCCGGTTGTTCGACCTCGCGCTTTGCCTCGCCCTCTACTGGTTTGTCGTGGCCATGACCGTCGTCCTGTCATGCTCGCCGTACATCGGACTTGTGGGGGTTCGAGAATTCGTGGCGATCCTCTTGACCAAGGGTCTTCTGGTCATAACGCCGATCGTGCTCTGGGGGCTAATTGTCGTACCCTCGTTCTTCGACGCCGCGACGAGACGCGTTCAATCCGAGTCCACGGCTGCGTTGCGACCCGAGGGGGGGCGCCGATTCGCCCGGCGGATTCGCCCCATGCGTTACCTGCTGACTCTGGGAATCTGTCTGCTGCTGCCGGCCGCGTGCTGGGGCATGGCCCGAATGGCGCCGGCGGAAATCCGCGACGCCCGCGCAAAGATGGCCCGGCTGCTTCGCAAGGGCGTGAACCGATCATCCGTCGGCGCGGTCATTCACCTGGGTCGGCTGGAGGTCGAGCACCGCGGGCACGACCTGGCGCTCTATTACCTGGCGGCGAAGATGTTGCAGGAGCTCGGCGAGATCGACGACGCGATTCTCGTGCTCCAGCCGGTACGTTTTCAAACGCCGCTCGACACGGTGTTGCAAGAACTCAAATTACAGGCCGCGATGCGTCGCGGCTCACCGTGACGCCGTGCAGCTCTGGCAAGGGCGCGTGCTGATCCTGGCCAAATACTTCCGCCTCTGCAACTGCACACCGCGGTGCTGAATCTACTGGTGCGGCTCCTCCGCCTCGTCGCCGAGCCGCCGGCGCTGACTCATCTCGGTGATCCCGCCGGCGATCGCGTACCCGTGGCCGACCCCGATCAACCCGCCGCAACCCTGTGCGACAAGGAACGTCGCCTTTATCACACCGTCCGCCGCCGCGCGGACCCGCTCGGCGAGTGGCATTCGGCCACCTGGCGGATGATGCTGATCAAGGTCGACGGCCAGGTGGTCCAATCGGCCCGCCGACTGCCGGTCATCATCCCGGCGCAATGGCCGCACCGCCGTTGGTTCCACCACGTCTGTCAGCGCATCGGGGATTACGCACACGCCCCCAGGCCGTCACCTGACCGACCGACAACCCGCGTTTGGCAATGGGGGTAAGGGGGTGGTGCGCTCCGACAACCCCAGCTCGGGCACCCGAATCACCACTACGCATCACGCCACGTGCATGATCGCCTTGCAAGCGCGCTGATGAATAATCCGGGCTAGGCGTCCTCACGCCGTCACGCTCGCCCGGCGGCGATTGATAACCACCTTCGCCGCGGCGAGCATCAGGACGATGAGCAGCATCATTCCCAGATACGAGACGGCGGGAACGGGAACAAGCACATCGCCCAGGCCTACGAATCCCTGGTGCGTATCGAGGGGAACTCCAGAGGAGTTCGCTTCGTCGGAAAAGACGACATTATCCTTATTCTGATTAAACCAACTGATCAAGTCGGCGAGTGTAACGCCAGCACTCAGTGTGACATCAACCTGAAAATCGGCTTCAATATCCGAGGGAACATTGGCCGAAAGGTCATTAAGAAACCCAAACCACTCGTTGCCGGAGCCGGCCCCCAAAACGGCCTCGATCTCTGCTGATGTCGTTGCATTGAACGGCCAGGCATCGAAGCCGGTGACAAGCGTATCTGTTCCTGTCTCGACGAACCGCACCTCATCCAGGGAGTCGATGAGAGCGGTCGGAAAACGAAAACCGCAACTGCAGAATTGGGTGTCGTCGGATGCGAACGTTGTCCAAGGATCGAAAATCAATGTAACCATAACAGGCGGACCCGGATTGATGATAATGAACGTCAGGTTAGTAACCTCCGGTGGATGGGCACAGGCGCTCGCCCGCGGGGTCATTCCCAAGAACAGGACGAGCATGGCAACAGTCAGCACACCCGATGTGAAGTAACTCTTGTTTCTGTTCATTTCAATTTCCTTTCATGAACCATTTACGGTTGTGACCACATATCGAAAAAACACTTGCAATTCTGTACATAAGGGCGAAGTCCGTCAGACGAAAGTTTCTTTTAGCAATGTAGCGATCCGTGGACCCCACTATTAGAAGGGCGCCAAACGCCGGATCGTGTAGCTGCCGGAAACAGGCTTGACACCAGACGTACATCGAAGCGCATGCGATGAGGTGCGTAGGCCGAGGTCACGTCTTGGGCGGCGGACGGGCCAGGATGTCGAACAGGGAATTGCGCAATGGAAATGAAATCTGCGGGCTGGAGAACCGTGCGAAGGCCGCCAGTCGGTCCGCGGGGAGCAGACAGTGAATCGCCGTGCCGAGTCGGACCACGACGATGAGTACAAGCGCGTTGAAGTAAGCAATGACGAACGCGACCATCAGGTAACCGAAGAGACGGCCGGCCACGTCGAGGACGCCCGACCCTCGCTGCGTCGCGGCGAGCAACCCCAGGCCGAGATCCAGGGGCAAAAGCGCAATTTCAAAGAGAACCCAGGCCAGCGCGAGGTGCAGCGCGCCCAGCCGCAATCGGTGATGAAGAAAAGAGGCAAGGCAGGCGAAGCCCGCCGAGGTTCCCACCGTCCAGGCAAGCCCGATGAAAACGGCGAACTGACGTGCTTCAGGCATCGGCTTGATCAGCAGCCAGACGCACGCACCCCAGAACGCGCCGTAGAGAGCCGCCTTCGAAGGAAGAAAGCGACGGACGACCGCGAACAGCGGGAGCAGACTGACCAGACCCAGCCAGGCCGTTTCGTGTACGGCCTCCGAAATCGCGAGCGATGCGGCACTGATGAAAAGGCCAAGGCCGACCAAGCCACCGGTCGCCACGCGCCGCATCCAGCATTCCCTGCCGGACCCGGCGCGAATCACGCGATTCCGATTCGCCCGCGCGGCTCTCCTCGAAAAAGGAATCGGCCCGGTTCTTATAGAGCGAGTGCAGCGCGAATGCGATATCGCGCGGCGATTGACCGATCCCAAGGAGACTGCGCCACCCAAGGTGATCGAACTTCCAATCTCCCCCGTTGGTTACGGCCATCACGCCGACGCATTCGCGGCCGCACAGAACATAAGACTCCCCCAACGCTGGGTTGGGCTGAGTTCAAGAAAAAGCGACCTGATTGGAACCCGCGAGCTTGCAACGCCGCGCCCAATGGCTTGCCACAGGTCGAGAGGTGTATTTGGGAGCCAAGCATAACGAAAACGCCGGGTCGAAGTCAAGACGTTTTGGCGGTGAAGTGTCCGGACCTCGAAATTGCTGGCCGTCGGCATCGGCGTGCAGGCCGGGTCCTGGAATCTGATGCCCGTCTGGTATCACCTGACGTTCCTGGCGCTGCTCGTGCCGGGCGCGCTGATCGGCGCCAAGTTGCGCCGCGGCCGCGGGGCACGCACGGCGACGGCCCCGGCGGCCTGAACTGCGAAATGCACGCTCGCACTGCGCGGCGCTTTTCGATGACGGCGCCTCCCGCGCCGCGCTCGCCGCGTGTCGTGGCCGCGCCACTTCTGCGCTTCCCGGGGGCTGGCTCGAAAGCGGACGTTGCGGCATGGCCCCCGCGTCGTTGGGGTTTTCGCTAGAATGGGGGCGTGTCTGGTTCGACCGACGAAATCAAGCGCGAGGCCAATCGCCCATTCATGCACGATACGCCGTCGGCTGCAACCGGGCATTCGGCCGATCCGGCGACGGCGCCGTTGTCCTGCGCGGACACGTCGGACCGTCCCCTGCACCGGCGGCCGGTCGCCTGGTTCGTGTCGATGGCGATGTTGCTGCTGGTCGGCGTCACAGGTGTGGCCGTCGTCGTCGGGGCCATGGCATACTTGGCGGAGCAAGATGCGCGGGGGAAGTTGAGGGTCGTTCAACTTCAATTGGCGGCCGCCGAAAAACAGCGCGTGCAACTCCAGAGTGAACTGGCGAACGAGAAGCAACGAATCGCCGAGTCAAAGATGGTGGTCGCCTATCTTCGCGAGACTCTATCCGCGGCTTCACGACCGACAAACCCCGCCGACGCGACGATCCTGGCGGCGCTGCGGCGTGCCACGGAGAAGCTGGATCGCGACGGGTTCCCGGAGCACCCGACCGTCGAGATCGAGGTGCGCGATGCGATCGCCCGGGGTTATGACGCCCTGGGAGAGTTTGACGCCGCCGAGGCGCAATACGCCAAGGTGCTGGAACAGCGCCGGTCATCGCTGGGGAAGTCGAATCCCGCGGCGCTGGCCACGGCCAATCGGCTGCGAAAGGTCCTCCTGGCGAAGGGGGGCCGGGCGCGGGCGGACGAATTGAGAGACGCGTTGAACGAATCCTTTGCGGCGCTAAAGGCCGAATCGGTTCCCGGCCGTGTTCCGCGCCTTTATGGCGTGGCGCAGGGAATGGCGGAGGGGGGACAATTGGCCAGCGCCGTTCCGCAATATCGACGCGCCCTTCGGGTCCTGCACAACCAGTATCCCGATGGACACCCCCATATCGCCGAGGGGCTGCAGCGATTGGCGCCGGCGTTGATGGCCAACGGCGACGAGGACGAGGCGATCGCGACCGCGACCGAGGCGTTGGAGATGATCGAGGCGATCGTGCCGGAGGATCATGCCGACGTGGCGACCGGACTGGCGGTGCTGGGCACGACGCTGGTCCAAGCGGGCCGATTCGAAGAGGCGGAATCTCGGCTTCGACGTTGCCTGAACATCCGCCGCGCGGTCCTGGAGGAGGGACACTGGCTTCGGCCTAACACCGAAAGTCTCCTGGGCGAGGCCCTGATGCACCTCAAACGGTATGACGACGCCGAGAAGCTGCTGATTCCGGCTTGCGCAGCGCTGCGCGTCCATCCCGATGCGCCAAATGATCGTCGGCGGCAGGCCCGGCAGAGGATTGTTTCACTTTACGAGGCCTGGGGCAGGCCCGAAGCAGCCGATCCGTTCCGTCAGAAGGAAGATCAAGCCGTCACCGATTCGGCGCCGGCCTACGAGCCGCCCGTGTCGCGCCAGTTCGGGGGGTAGCTTCGGGACCGGCGAACATCAGCGGGAATCCGATTCATCGATCCCACACCCGCGGCGCGGCTTCGGATTTCGCGCACCTGCACGGTCCGATCGGGGTGGCGGTTCTGAACCCTGGTCGCGCGCTTTCCGATGAGTCGAGCCGTTCCTATAATCGCGCCGGGGCGCCGAATGCAACCAGGGCACAGTGCCGAATGGAGACGGTTTTCTCTTCGCGGAAATTCGAGATCGCCCGACAGACCGTCACCGGCAGTGACGGTCGGGAGCACGTGCGCGATTTCGTGATGCACCCCGGGGCGGTGGTGACGTTGGCGCTGGCGGAGGACGATCATTGCCTGATGGTTCGGCAGATTCGCCCGGCGGTCGGCCGCGAATTCCTGGAATTGCCGGCGGGAACGCTCGACGTTCCGGGCGAGCCGCCGCAGGACGCGGCCGGGCGCGAACTCGAGGAGGAGACTGGACATCGCGCCGCGAAAATGGAATGGCTGTGCGATTTCTACCCGTCGCCGGGCATCACCAGCGAGCGGATCAGCGCGTACGTCGCGACGGGCTTGACCCGCACGCGGCAGCGCCTGGGACCGACGGAGCAACTGACGGCCGAGAAGATGCCGATCGGCGACGTCCTGCGCATGATCGCCGACGGCGAGATTCAGGACGCCAAGACGATCATCACCATGCTGCGCTGGGCGGCGACGCGCGGCCTGGCGGTATGAATCGCGGCCGGAAGTGACGGAACGCTCTATGGGCTGGCAGGACAGAGACTACTCGAACTACAACGTCGGCCGCGGGACGGGGGGATTCGGGCTGTTTCCGACGGCAAGCGGCAGTCGCTTCTCCGACAATCCGTTGAACTGGTCACCGAAGATCGGGCGCCTGTTCGGCATCCGCGTTCGCGTTCACATCACGTTTATTCTTTTTGCGGGCTTTCGACTTCTCAGTTCACAGGGCGGATTCGTCTGGAGCCTCAAGTGGATTTCACTTCTTTTTGTGTCCGTACTTCTGCACGAGTTCGGGCATTGCCTTGCGGCCCGTCGCGTCGGGGGCACGGCGGACGACATTCTCATGTGGCCGCTGGGCGGACTTGCCTATGTTGACGCGCCGAGGCGCCCGTGGCCGTCGTTCGTTACGGTGGTTTGGGGGCCGCTGGTCAACGTGATCCTGTTTGTGGCCGCCGGCGCCATCCTTCTCGCCAGCGGCGCGACGCTGACCGTCGGGGATCTAAATCCTTTCTCGTGGTTTTTACTGCCGGCGGACATGGGCGAGTTTCACGTTCTCGTGATGTTAGTATTCGCCGTTAACATGCTTCTGTTTCAATTCAATCTCTTGCCGATGTATCCGATGGACGGCGGACGGATGTTTCAATGCATCCTCTGGCGCTACAAGGGTTATCGCCAGGCCACGTTGGTTACGTCGACGGTTGGCATGGTGGCTGCAGTGGTCATGGGGCTCTACGGACTTGTAATGGGCCAATACATCCTCCTTGCATTCGCCGTCATAGGGTATATCACCTGCCATCAGGAGCGGTCGCTGGTCAAGGCCGGTATGTACGACGAGGGGCCTGTTGATTACGAAACGCTGTCCTACGGCGGCCACGGATCGCAAGGCGGCGGCCGTCGGCCGGGTTTCGTGACCCGCCTGCGCCAGCGCGCCGCGCTGCGGCGTCAACTGGAGGCCCGGCGGCGCGCCGAATCGCAACAGCAGCATGTCGACGCCATCCTCGACAAGGTACACCGCGAGGGGATCGGCAGTCTGAGCGGGCGCGAGAAGCGAATCCTGCAACGGGCATCCCGCGACGGACGCGCCTAGGATAAGCTCCGCGCCGAAGGAGCCGTCGAAACCATGCCGCGTCCGGATGATCCAGAGCTTGACGTTCAAGAACTCACCGTACTGATCGAGGCGGCGCGGCGCGAGGACCTCGGGACGGCCGGCGATCTGACGACTCAACTCATGACGCCCGAGCGGCGTGAGGAGAAAAGGTCCTGGGTGATCCGTGCCCGGGCGGCGGGTCGTTTCTGCGGCCGCGACGTCCTGCCGACCCTCGTCGAAAAGTTGACGCCGAACACCGAATTGACCTGGCTGCTCGCCGCCGATCGCGGCGATGACGTGACTCCGGGTGACGCCATCGCGCGGCTCGCCGGGCCGACGGCGGAAATCCTCGCCGCCGAGCGGACGATTCTCAATTTCCTCCAGCGGCTGTCGGGCATCGCGACGCTGACGGCGCGCTACGTGACGGCCGTCGCGGGCACGGGGGCGGAGATCTTCGATACGCGAAAGACGACGCCGGGCCTGCGCTCGCTGGAGAAGTACGCCGTTCGTTGCGGCGGAGGGCGGAATCATCGCTGCGGGCTGCACGACGCGGTGCTGATCAAGGACAATCACCTGGCAGGCATTCCCCCCGACCGACTGGCCCGGGGCGTCTTCGAAATGCTCAACGGCGCCGATTCGCTGCCCGCCCGGCCGCGTTTCGTCGAGGCCGAGTGCGACCGTCTCGACCAGCTCGGCGAACTGCTCAAGGTGGTGGGCATCGACGTCATCCTGCTGGACAACTTCGAGACGAGCGATCTGCGGCGGGCAGTCGAACTCCGTGACGCGGCCGGCCTGCGCGGCAAGGTCGCGCTGGAGGCGAGCGGCGGCGTCACGCTGGACTCCGTCCGCCGCGTGGCGGAAACGGGCGTGGAGCGAATCGCCGTCGGCGCGATCACGCATTCGGCGCCGGCACTCGATCTCGGGCTCGATCCACCATGAACGACGTTGCCCTCGGCCATCGGTTGGACATTACGGCGCTGGCGCGCGACCGGAAGCCGCGGCGCATCGGCCGGCGGATCACGTTGCTGGACGAGGTCGACAGCACCAATCTCTATGCGCTCGATGCGTTGACTGGCCCCGGGCGCGACGCATCCGACGGTCACGTGGTCATCGCCGAGCACCAGTCCGCCGGGCGCGGCCGCCTGGGCCGGCGGTGGACATCGCCGCGCGGGGCGAGCTTGATGCTGTCCGTCTTGCTGTGGGAAGACGCCGCGGTGGCGAGCGTGGGCCGATGGATGATGTCCTCGGCGATCGCCGTCGTCGAAGCGATCGAGAGCGAGACGGACGTCGCCCCGGTGATTCGGTGGCCGAACGACGTGTGCCTCGGCGACCGCAAGCTGGCGGGCATTCTCGTCGAGACACGGACGATCGACGGCGCGACGGCCGCCGCCGTGGGGATCGGCATCAACTGTCTCCAGCACGCCGGACACTTTCCGCCGGAGCTTCGCGGCCGCGCGACTTCTCTAGAGATGGGGTCGCGCCGGCCCGTGGACCGCCAGGCGATCGCCCGATCGCTGCTGGGCCGTCTGGACGCGTGGTTCGCGGGCGACGCATGGTGCGATGAGCGCCGCATCATCGAGACATGGCAGAGCCACAGCCACGACATCGGCCGGCGCGTCGAGCTGATGGCCGACGGCGAGCGCTACGCCGGCGTGATGATCGACGTTCACCCGACGAGCGGGATACTCGTGCAGCTCGATCTCGGCGGCCGGCGGCATTTCGACCCGGCGACGACGTCCCGCATCGACACCGCCGGGGGCGCGTAAGCCGCTATCCCGTTTCATATTACGATAAGCGTCCTTTTTCTTGAATACGGCTCGGCAGGAGCCTGGCCCTCCCGCGTCGCCAACGTATGCGCAGATATGGCGAACGATCACGCCGCGTCGCACAGGCGCACGACTTCGGCGACCAGCTTGCGGATGCCCTCGAAGACTTCGGCCGGTCCCCTGCCCAACATGTAGGCGGGCGTCGAAACGATCTTGTGCGACTCGTCGACAACCATTTCCGTTACGGGACAGTCGCAGTGCTGGCCGCCCATCTGGTTGATCGCCCCGGCGGTGGCCTGGTCGGCGCCGATGGTCAGTCTGGGGTGGACGTCTTTCTTGCCGGCGATGCGGGCCAGCAGCGCGGGGGCGATACAGATCGCGCCGATCGGTTTTTTCGCGGCGAGAACTTCGGTGGCCAGCCGCTCGACGTCGGGATTGACGCCGCATGACGCGCCTTCGGTGGCGAAGGTGCAAAGATTTTTCGCCGCGCCGAAGCCGCCGGGAAAAATCAGTGCGTCGATGTCGGGCGCCTTGATCTGATTGACATTGACGATTTTTCCACGGGCGATCCGCGCCGATTCGGCCAGCACGTTTCGCGTTTCAGACGCCGGTTTGCTGTCGAGATGGTTGACGACGGACGCCTGGGCAATGTCCGGGGCGCAACAGACCGCCTCGGCGCCCGCCTGGTCGATGGCCAGCAGCGTCAGGACCGATTCGTGAATCTCGGCGCCGTCGAGGAATCCGCACCCGCTGAGACATACGGCGATTTTCTTCATGGCTGTCCCTCACTCGAGATTGGCGGACGTTGCGTGCTCATCGGTCAAAATGCAATTCTACCACTGTCCGGTCGCTCAGCACATGCGTGGCGTGGACTTGCTGGCCGTCGTGCACGTCGGCGCCCCAGACGCGGGCGCTGCGGAGGCGCTCGGCCAGCTCGCGGTGGACCTTGAAGGCGATGTCGTGCACGGTGGACCCCGCCGGGAGAATGAACGGGTCCTTTCGGTCCGCCGGTTGGCCCGGCTTCTTGGCGTAAATCCGAATGACGCCCAGCATTCGATATAGCTCGGCGAGCAGTTCGTTCGTGCCGCGCCCGTCGGCGGTGCTGATCGGCATGATCGTAAACGGACAAGGGCAAAGCTCGCGAAAGCCGACGAGATTGTCGTCGGCGCCGGCGGCATCGGTCTTGTTGGCGGCGATCAATAAGCGCTTTTGCAGAGACTCGGGGGCGTCGGCGTTGTCCTCGTCATTGGCGCTGACCGCGGAAATGTTCGGCACTGGTTCGAGTCGATGCTCTCGCAGCCAGGCGAGCGGTCTTTCATATTGTTCGATCAGGTCGATGGCCGCCAGATCGATCAGGAGCAAGATGATATCGGCGGCGCGGTAGGCCGCGATCATTCCCGGCTGAGCGTGGCCGTCCATCACCGGCGGCATGTCGACAAGCTGGATCGGCGCGTCCTCGAAGGCGGCCATTCCGGGGATGGCCGCGTGCGTGGAGAACGGAAACTCGGCGACGTCGACCTTCGCGGAGGTCACTGTCTGCACAAGCGAGCTCTTGCCGACGTTGGCCTCGCCGAGGAGGACAACCTGTCCGGCGCCCTGGGGCGGGACGTGAAAGACGTCGGCGTGATGCCCGGCGCTTTTTCCCTGGGGCTTCTGCGATTCCTCGCGGGCGGCCTTGAGCTTCTGCTTGAGCTGGGCCTGGAGCTTTTCGCTCGCCTTGTGCTTGGGCACGAGGCGGAGCATCTCCTCCAGGGCCGCGACTTTCTCGGCGGGCGTGGCGGCCTCGCGGTAACGGGCCTCGGCCTTGACGTACATCGGTGACTGATTGACGGCCATGATCGCGTTTCGGGTCTTCGTATCCCGGTGCTATCATACTCAATACCGACTGGAAGTTTGAGACCGTTGGGAATGCGAGACCTCGCGAATGAAACGCAAGGGCAGGCGTTCATCAGGAATGCGCCATGGCGCCGGCGCGATTTTCGCCCGTGTCCGAATCGGACCGGGCCAGCTAAGATCCGTTGCTGCGCGCCGGTTTGACGATGCGGAATATCTGCTACAGTCCCGAAGAAACAAGCATGCGAACGGCGCGATGTACCTGGCGGGATTCGTTGTGGAGTGCCTTCTTAAGGCGAGACTCCTGGAGAAACATGCATGGTTAGAGACGGCCGGATATCAGCGTCCCAAGAAAGGAGACAATCGACGTTTATGGTCGTTGGCCTATCGCTCCCACGATCTGGACGAGATTCTCGCGCGCTTACCTGAGGTGTGGGAGCGTATGGCGACGGCCGAGCAGAGGGGCGGGACGAGACTTCAGCAAATGTTGAAACGAATCTGCGCTGAATGGACGATATTTGCAAGGTATTCGCCAAGGACTGCCGCCGCGTCCGAGGCGAATGCCTTCGTCAGTGAAGTGAAGGAGTTGCGTCGATGGCTCGCGTGAAAAGTCGAAAATATCCCGTCTTTGTGTCGCGGCTCCACAGAGCATTGCGCGCCGGTCTCAATCAGGCAGGCATTGAAGCGGCCATCCGTCATGAAAACGTGCCCTCTACAAAGCTGTATCGGTTCCTGGTTGTTGCCAAGAAGTTCGAGAACATGGCGCCGTCGGAAAGGCAACACGTGGTCTGGCGGCTGGCCGATCAGGTATTGAGCGAGGATGAACAAATGCTGGTCAGCATGATTCTGACACTTACGCCCGACGAGGTCGAGGGCTCCTGACGGGCGTGACTGAATCGGGGCAGATCAATCGGCATCAGATCGTCAGCCGCGTCGTTCTCGCGGTGGCGGGTTTGACGATCGTGCTCAACGCGCTGCTCACCTCGCCGGGGAGCTTTTCCCAGCGACACCTCGAAGACGAATCGCTGTTTCGGCCGATCGTCACGGCGCTGGCGCTGGGCGGCTCGTATCCGACGCAGCGCGGCGTCGAGATACGCCAGCTCGTTTTTTACACCGGGGCCGCCGCGTTGGCGCTCATCGGCGCCATTTACCTGATCATCGACGCGGGCCGATGGCGACTGTCGGTCGACACGGTGCTCGATGTCCGCCGACACGCGACGCGGCCGTACTTCTGGTGGCTGGTGCTCGTCGTCGCGTCCGCGCTGAGTTCGCAGTTCGGCTATTCACCCGAGGCGTGTCGCGGGGGGATGATCGTTCGGCTCCTGCAATTCGCATGGTGGTACCCGCTGGCCGTCCTGCTTTCGCCGCGTGATGCCCGACGGCTATTGGTGATCGTTGTCGCGACGCTGGCGACCACGGCGGCGCTGGGATTGTGGTATCACGCGTCGCGGGTCGCGCCGCACGTTTCCGGGGGGCGCTTGCAATACCCGCTGGGCAACGAGCTGTGGATGGCGGCATTCCTGCTGCCGGGGATTTTCCTGGCGGCGGGGTTGATCGTCTTCATTGTCAGGCGTCCGGGCGGCGCGGCTCGCCGTCGGGCGATTGACGGCGCGGCGCTCGCACTGGCCGGGGCATTGACGCTTGCGGCCCTGGCCATGACGCGGTCGCGTTCTGCGGCGGTCGGCGCGCTGGCCGGCGTCGTCGCCATGCTGCTCTTTGGCATGCCGCGCCGTCGACGGCTGGGCACGCTGCTCGTCGTTCTGATGCCGGCGATCGCCGGCGCCTGGGTCGTGCAGGATTGGCGGGAGCACGGTTCCGTCGCGCATCGCGCCCACTCGATTCGCGCGCGACTCGACTACGAATGGCCCTATGCGATCCGCCTGTTCATGGCTCGTCCGATCGGAGGCCACGGCGAGGGCGCCTACGCGATGCTGGCGGGACAATTCGCGCGGGAGGATCAGCTCGACGACCCGAGCGTTCTGCGATTCGACGAGGCGACGTGGACCGGCCACGCGCACAACGAGTTTCTCGAACTTGCGGCGGACGTCGGCCTGACCGGCACGGTGGCGTTCGCCCTGGCGCTGGCGACGGTGATCCGGCTGGCGATGCGACGCATCGACGAAGCAAGCCGAACGGCGGGCGGCGATCCGGCGCGATGGGTGTCGATCGGAGCGGCCGGCGCGCTGGTCGCCGGAGTCGTTGAGGCCTGTGGGACGCCGGCGTTGCGGCAGCCGGGTGTCGCGCCGGTGTTTCTCGCCGTCTGGGCGTCGCTGGCGGCGCTGGTGACCCGATCGCCCACGGCCACGGAGGATTCGCCGAAAGGAGCCACCGGCGGAATCGCGCCCGGTTGGATCCGCCTGGCCGGAATCGCTCTCGCCGTCGCCGCCGTGATGCTCGGCGGATTTGGGATTCGAGATTGGCGCGCCGCCCGCGGCTTTTACCAGGCGAGAGCGGCGATGGAAAGCGGCGGGTTCGAGGAGGCCGTCGCCGGCGCGGACGACGCGGCGCAGCATTCGCTCGATGCTTTCCAGAAGTGCTCGGCACGGGTGTATGCGGCCTGGGCGCGTTCGTTGGCATTCGACCGTCGGCTCGGTGCGTCCGACGCGGCCCCCTCCGATGACGACATGGCGATCGCGCACGCGGCACTGGGCGGCCTGAATCGTCTACAACGCGACGCGCCGCGCTTCCTGATGGCCTCGCGGATCGCGGCGGACCTGAATCTCAATCTTTCCCGTGCCCACGAACGGCGCGGCGAGAGCGGCCGCGCGGCGGAATGCGGGCAGCAATTCGTCACGCTGCTCGAACAGAGTCGTCGCGACGAGCCGTTTTCGCTGGAGCGGGTCGTGGCCCTTTGGAGGACGGCGCCGGGCACGATGGTGGTCGAGCGGTTGAAGTGGCTGAAGGCGTTGATCCGCAAGGGGGAAATGGACAACGTGGCGATCAGTTTGTTTGCCGAGCTGGCGCGGCTAGACGGCTTCGACGCAACGATGGCGGAAATGCAGAAGTTCGCCTCGGAAGACATGCAGCGCCCGCCCCGCCAATGGCAGGACCTGACACCGGAATCATTTCGTCTCGTTGGGCTCTATCAAGCCATGACCGGTCGTTTCGAGCAGGCGGCCGTCGCCGCGCGACAGGCGGCGGACCTCTACGAACGGGCCGGGTCGCGGCTGTTCGCTGCGCACAGCGCGGCGCTGAATGAAGTCGTGAAGTACGAATTCGCGCTAGACCCGGTCGGACGAACCGATGCGCTGCTGGAGCAGATCGCCGGGGCGTACGGGCTGATTGTCGGGCCCACGTCGCCGGACGATCCGGTCCGCGACGAGTTGGCGGAAACGCGATTGCGAGTCTTGCTGGCCGCCGGCCGCGACGACGAGGCACAGTCGCAGGCCGCCGTCATCACCGGGGGAGACGAGGTGAAATCCAGCGCGATCATGGCCGAGGCCTGCGCCCGATTGGCGCTGTCGTTCGTCGCCCGCGATGCGTTGAGGGAGCGCGTCGAGCACTGGTCGCAGCGAGCCAACGAGCTCGATCCGGTCATCGTCGAGCCGTACGTCCTGCTCGGCGAATTCGCCCTGGCCCGTGGCGACGATGCCGCCGCGGTGAACACCCTGCGGCGAATGACAACCGTCGTCCGCCTGGACGAGTTGACCCGGCGCCGCCTTGTTGCCTTGAAGCAGATGCTCCCCGGGGCGGCGATCTGGAACGTCGTCGCGCGCGACTTTCCGCAGTGGAATGTACAAGTCGAGCCGTCGCCCGCCTCGGCCCCTGACGGCGCGGAAGAGTGAATCGATCCCGTTTTGGATTGCATTTCAGGTCGAAACGGCTACGATTTCCAAAAGGGCCCCTTCGGGCGCAGGACGGCTCCCATGCACGAAAAAATCGTCGGCGACGGCATCACGTTCGATGACGTTCTCCTTCTGCCCGCGCGCAGCGCCGTCGTGCCCCGCGAGGCGGACGTTCACACGCAACTGACGCGCAACGTGAGGATCAACATCCCGCTGGTCTCCGCCCCGATGGACACCGTGACCGAGTCCGGCGTCGCCATCGCCCTGGCCCAGGAAGGCGGCATCGGCATCATTCACAAGAATCTCTCCGTCGAGGCCCAGTGCCGCGAGGTGGAGAAGGTCAAGCGCAGCGCCAACGGCGTCATTCTCGATCCGGTCACGTTGCGCCCCGGTGATTCCGTCAGGCAGGCGGCCGAGTTGATGCGCCTTCACAACATCTCCGGCGTTCCGGTGACGGTCGAGAACGATCGGCTCGTCGGCATCATCACCCGTCGCGATCTGAAATTCATGGACCACGCCGGCGGCCAGGACCACGGCTCCCTGCGCGTCGAAGAGGTCATGACCAAGGACAATCTGGTGACCGCGCCGCCGGACACGTCGCTCGACGCCGCCGATCGCATCCTCCAGCGGCAGAAGGTCGAGAAGCTGCTGCTCGTGGACCGCGAGTCGCGGCTCGTCGGGCTCATCACGATCAAGGACATCGACAAGAACCGCGAGTTCCCCCAGAGCTGCCGCGACAATCGCGGGCGGCTTCGCGTCGCCGCCGCGGTCGGGGTGCACGATCTGGAACGCGTCGACGCCCTGATCCGCAACGGCGTCGACGTCATCGCCGTGGACAGCGCCCACGGCCACAGCGCCAACGTGATCGAAACGGTCCGCGCCGTTCGCCAGCGGCATTCGATCGACATCATCGCCGGCAACATCGCCACGGCCGAGGCCGCTTCGGACCTGATCCACGCCGGAGCCGACGCCCTGAAGGTCGGGATCGGGCCGGGTTCGATCTGCACGACGCGCATCGTCTCCGGCGTCGGCGTCCCGCAGATCACGGCGATTCTGAACGTCGTCGGCGTCGCCGAGGACGCGGGGATCCCGGTCATCGCCGACGGCGGCGTGCGCTACTCCGGCGACATCGCCAAGGCCATCGCCGCCGGGGCCCACAGCGTCATGTGCGGGTCGCTTTTTGCCGGCTTGGACGAGTCGCCGGGCACGATCGTCTTCTGGAAAGGTCGGCGATTCAAGGAATATCGCGGAATGGGGTCGCTCGGGGCGATGGTTTCCGGCAGCGCCGACCGATACAGTCAGGAGCAGGGCCGCGGCCGGGACAAGCTCGTTCCCGAGGGCGTCGAGGGCCGCGTGCCGTATCGAGGCCGCCTCGCCGAGCTGACCTATCAACTGGTCGGGGGCCTGCGGGCGGGCATGGGCTATTGCGGTGCGGCGGACATAGAATCCCTCCGCAAGAACGGCCGATTCGTTCGCGTATCCGGCGCTGCGATGGCGGAGTCGCACCCGCACAACCTGGTCATCACCGAGGAAGCACCGAATTATGCAGTCGAACAGATCGTGGAAGTCTGAGTTGAACCGCAGAAGGAATCATCATGTGTGGCACCGGCTCATAGCCGGTGCCGGACCGGCTATGAGCCGGTCCCACATGTGTGACGATCGGCTCCATCGGATGAATCATTCGGCCGCTCTACTTGGTCGCAGTCGATGGATTTCTTGCGCCGCCGTCGTCGCCCTGGCCTGCGCCTCCGCGGGCTGTGCGCACGTGAACAATCCCCTTGAGGATTCCAGCGCGACGATTGACGCCGACATGATGACGCCGAGCGCGGGTTTTTATGAAGAGGAGCGCGTCGAGTTCCGCGGCGTCCCGCGCCGGGCGTGGACCGAGTCGGACTATCAGATCGTGAACGGATCGGTGTCGCATTGGGGCCTCTGGTTTGAAGATCCATTCGAGGACAAGGGCAATCGATTGGACACCCCGCCCGACCGCGACGCCCCGGACAACGCCTTTGCCGTGAACTGGGTGGACTACCTGCACATGGGCTACGGACCGGGCCGCATGTTGCTCAACATCGCCGGATTTCCGGCCAGCGCGATCAACGAGCCGCCGGGCCTGCTGATGGAGAGCGACGGGCGCATCGATCGCAACGTCCTGGACTACGACCACGATGCCCGGCGGTCGGATTCGACGACGCGCGAACCGCCGCACGTCAACAACCTGGACCGCAAACCGTACGTCGAACCGCCGGACGTGCCCGCCGATCAGCCGCCGACCGCCCCGTAAAGGAGGGTTCCGTGGACCCCAGACATGGCCAAAAGCCGATCGTGATCGACGAAACGCCGGGAAAGAAGGCGTACTGTCAGTGCGGCCACAGCGAGAACCTGCCCTACTGCGACGGGTCGCATTCACGGTTGCAGACCGGCGTGGGGCCCATCGTCTGCGACGTTTCCGACGCGGGGAAGAAGGCGGTCTGCCAGTGTCACCAGAGCGGCAACCGTCCGTGGTGCGACGGGACACACAGTCGATTGGGTAGCTGATTGACGGTGACCAATTCCGACAGCGATCATTGATTGCTTCCGGTCTTGACATGAGCGAGTATTGGGGCGCGTGTATATGGCTACGTTACGCGTCAATGTTCGGCCCCTCCTTCTTCGTTGGGCTCGCAACCGCGCGGGCTTGAATATTGGTGCGCTGAGTTCTCGATTTCGTCAAATCGAGGCATGGGAGCGTGGAGACGAGAGCCCGACCCTCAAGCAACTCGAAGCATTCGCCAGAGCGACCCACACGCCATTTGGCTACTTCTTTCTACTGGAGCCGCCCGTCGAAGAAATTCCCATCCCTGACTTCCGCACGATTGGCAACGAGCGTATCGAACACCCGACGCCTAACTTGCTTGACACGATCTACGTTTGTCAGCAACGGCAGGAATGGTACCGGGAATTCTGCCGCACAACCGGCGAACAGCCGCTGCCCTTCGTAGGCTCCGTCCGCCGAACCGACGACGTTGTCGCCGCCGCCGAGCGAATCCGTACCGCGCTGGGATTCAGCATTGCGGAGCGCCGGCAAATCGGCACATGGACCGACGCGCTTCGCCGCTTCATCGAACAGGCCGACGGGCTTGGCATCCTTGTCATGGTCAACGGTGTTGTCGGCAGCAATAACCGCCGAAAGCTCGACCCCGCTGAGTTCCGAGGGTTCGCACTCTCCGACCCGCTCGCTCCGCTCGTTTTCATCAACGGCGCCGACACCAAGGGCGCCCAGATGTTCACGCTCGCCCACGAGCTTGTTCACCTTTGGCTGGCGGAGACGGGCCTTTCCGATGTTGGCCCCGTCACGACTCCCACGAACGACGTGGAAATCTGGTGCAACCGGGTCGCTGCGGAATTGCTCGTACCGCTTGTAGTGCTGCGGCGCGAGTACCAGCCGCAGGGCAACCTCCGCGAGGAAGTGGTTCGCCTAGCCCGTGTATTCAAGGTCAGCACGCTCGTAATCCTTAGACGTATCCACGACGCCGGCGGCCTGACGCGCGAACAGCTATGGGCCGAATACGAAGCGGAACTGGCGCGCCTACGCCGGATCGATCGCCCTAGCGGCGGCGACTTTTACCTTACCACCGCCGCCCGCGTCGGCAAGCGATTCGCCCGCGCGGTCGTCAGCGCGGCATTGGAGGGCCAATCGTCCTTCACCGAAGCGTTTCGCTTGCTTGGATTCAAGAAGATGTCCACGTTTCATGAATTGGGCGTAAGCCTGAGGGTGGAAGCCTGATGGCCTACCTCCTCGATACAAACGTGTTCATCAGCGCCCGGCGGCTCCATTACGGTTTCGACTTCTGTCCGGCCTTCTGGGATTGGGTCGTTCGTGCCCATCGCGCCGGCAATCTGTTCAGCATTGAGAAAGTCGGCGACGAGCTATCGGCGGGCGAGGATAAGCTTGCCCAATGGGCCGACAATCTCGGCGACGGGTTCTTCCTCAAGCCCGATGCCGCCACGCTGCCGGCGTTCAACACGGTCACGACATGGGTCAACGGGCAGCCGAACTACAGCCCCGCGGCCAAGAACACGTTCCTCCAAGTCGCCGATTATTACCTTGTCGCGCAAGCGCTTGCAGGAAGGCACACCGTTGTCACCCACGAACAGCCACGACCTTCCGTTAATACTGTGAAGATTCCGAACGTTTGTTTGGGCGTCGGCGTGGCATACATGAATCCCTTTGACATGCTCCGGCGCGAGCGGGCCAGATTCGTGCTCGCGGATTGAATGGACGCGTGCCAATGAAAATGAGTCGCTAGTCCGGAAATTCGCCTGGTTTGGTTTTCCGCATATTCCAGTGGTCGATAAGGGCGTGTGAAACGTCTGATTCTCACTTGGGCGAGCCGGCGGGGGCAAACTTTCGCCAAACGCCGTAGAGAATCGCCAGGGCCGCCAGCAGCGCGAGCGTCCAGAGACTGTCCGGACGCCCGGCGGTGTAGTCGGCGTGGATGATCGACCAGGCGATTCCAGCTTCGAGAATTATCAACAGGGCGACGATCGCGCCGGCGACAGGCACGCGAAAGACGCCAACCGGAAAGCCGCGGCCGGCGCGCCGATCGCGGCGGCGAAATACGAGCAAGCTCGCGTAGCTCATGGCGAACAACGCCGCGCTGCCGAGAAAATATATCCGCAGGATCTCCCCGAAGCTGCGGTTGGCGATGAACACGCAGCACAAGAGCCCGCCGACGACCAGCGATGCCACCGGTGCCTGGGCCCGTGACATGCGCCCGAGGAATCGAAACGTCAGCCCGTCACGCGCCAGGGCGTAGGTCACGCGGATGTTCGCCAGGAACACGGAGCTGATCGACCCGAGGCAGATCATCGCGCTGACCGCCAGGATCAATTCGCGCAGCCGCGGGAGGTTTGCCCCGGCAAACACCAGCGCGGGCGCGCTCCGCGCGCCGGCCATTTCGCTCGTCGTCAGGGCACAGAACAAGGCGTAATTGAAGAACACGTAGATGCCCGTCAACGCCGCCGCCGACGCCAACAGGGCCCGCGGCATTGTCCGTTGTACGTCGCGCAATTCTTCGGCGAGCTTGGCCGAATCCGTCGCGCCGGTGTAGGGCCAGAACACCGGCAGGTACGCGACGAGCAGCCATTGAAGCGTCAGCGGGGCGGCGGCTTCAGGTTCGACGACGGAAAGGATGGGCGTCACGCGGCCGGCGACAACCATCGCCCCGACCGCCATCGCCAGCAGCGCCAGGACCTTCAGGGCGGTCAGCACGTTCTGCGTCACGGCGCCGGCCCGCAGCCCCAGCGCGTTGAGAATGACGACGCTCGCCACCGCTCCGCAACCGAGGGCGATCTGCGGCGTACGGCCTTCCAGGGCAAACAGCGAGGCCGCAAATTCACCAAACGCCGCAGCGATCGTGCCCCCGCCGGCCCCGACGACGAAGATGGTAAACGCCCAGCCGAAAAAGAATCCGGCGAAATCGCCATATGCCTCCTTGAGAAATTGATATTCACCGCCGGCCCGCGGCAACCTCGTGGCGAGTTCCGCCATGACGAGACTCTGAAGAAACGTCGCGAACCCGGCGACGACCCATAGGGCGAGGATGATCCAGGGTGAGCGAATGTAGAGCGCCGCCTCACCGGGCGTGGCGAAGATCCCCGACCCGATGGCGCCGCCGACGCCGACGCAAACGATCGTGAACGGACCGACGAGTCGCTTGAGCGGGGCGGGCCCGGCGGAATGGGACGGTTGGGCGTCGTCGGCGCGGTCGGACCGCTGGGCGACACCGGTGGAGGGCGAGTTCGTCACGCGCACTTTATACCGATGGCGCTTGGCGCGTGCTATTCTGCAAACTACGGAGGGCTATCGGTCAAACGACGACTGCGTCAGTCGCTCGTAGGCCTCGACGTATCGGGCGCTGGTGGCCTCGATGATGTCCGCGGGCAGGGACGGCGCCGGATCGGTCTTGTCCCACTTTCCGGCATCGCACAGCTCTTGCAGGTAGTTGCGAACGAATTGCTTGTCGAAGCTCTCCTGGTCGCGGCCCGGTTGGTACCTGTCCGCCGGCCAGAACCGGCTGGAGTCCGGCGTCAGTGCTTCGTCGATCCACAGGATGCCGTCCGGCGATAGCCCAAACTCGAACTTGGTGTCGGCCAGGATGATGCCGCGCGACCGGGCGTCATCGGCCCCGCGCCGATAGAGCTCGATCGACAAGTCGCGCAGTTGCTCCATCAAGCTGCGACCCACTCGGTCACACGCCGCGTCGAAGGAGATGTTCTCGTCGTGGCCCGTTTCGGCCTTTGTCGCAGGCGTAAAAATGGGCTCGGGCAATCCGCCGCATTGAGCGAGGCCCGGCGGCAGCGCGATGCCGCAAACGCCGCCTCGCGATTGGTATTCCTTCCAACCGCTGCCGGCCAGATATCCCCGGACCACGCATTCGATGGGGATGACCCGGGCCTTGCGGCAGATCATGGCCCGGCCCCGTAAATGCTCCAATTCGCCCTCGAATCCCGGCGGGGCGCGGTCGGCGACGACCTCGATCAGATGGTGCGGGCAGACGTTCGCGAACCGCTCGAACCAGAATCGGCTGAGGGCCGTCAGGACTCGGCCCTTGTGGGGAATAGGGTCCGGCAGCACGCAGTCAAACGCGCTGATCCGGTCGGTGGTCACGAGGAGCAGGCGGTCGCCGAGGTCGAACAGATCGCGCACTTTCCCCTGCCGCATGGGTTTTTGCCGCCACGCCGGATGGCGGAAGCCGGAAACGTTCATGCGGTGCCCTCCGTGCGAACGGCGTCGGCCGAACTTGGACGATCCTGGTTGGTGGTTCGGGCGGCGAGCATCGCGATGGCCCGGGGAACTGTCAAGGATTTCAGGTCGCCGTATCTGCTCGGGCGTCCCGGCCGAGCCGTGGCCGGCGGCCCTTCCGCCGGCCCCGTTCGTCGTGGATTTTTTGTGAATTTGCCCGCTTTGAGGGATTGATTCACCGGGCGAGCGTCGCTACCTTGTCCATCCCCGACCGCCGGTGACGGCATCGGTCGGTGGAGAGAGTGGTCACTTTTTTCTACTGTCGAGGAGTGAAGATGGCTGGAGCAATGAGCAAAACGGCGTTGATTCGGCACCTTGCCGAGAAGAACGACATGACCCGGGCGCAGGTGGTCGGTTTCATGGAAGCGCTGACGACCACGGCCTACCGGGAAGCGAAGAACGGTTTCACGCTGCCCGGACTGGGCAAACTGGTCCTCGTGAATCGAAAGGCGCGCATGGGGCGCAACCCGGCGACCGGCGAGGCGATCAAGATTCCCGCCAAGAAGGTCGTCAAGTTCCGCGTGGCCAAGGCCTGCAAGGATTCCATACTCGGCGCGCCGAAGTCCAAGAAGGGCAAGAAAAAGGGTCGATGACGTTCGGTGTCGACCGCCTTGCAGTCCTCCCATTGAGTCTATTCGTCCGGCCGATGCAACATGGCGGCCGGGACCAGACGCGGCGCGAAACTCCGGAAGGGTCGAAGATGACGGCGGGCCGACGCGGTTGGTGGAGCGTGAAGCGCTGAGTCGATTCGGGGCCGGTCATGGCGACGCGCAAAACATCGGGGTCCGGGAGGAAGGCGGCGAAATCCGCGAAGGCACCCGTGAAAGCGAAGCCGACGAAAAAGAAATCAACCGCCGCGCCGAAGAAGACGCCGGCCCGTCCGGCGCCGCGCGCCGGACCGAAGAAAGCGCCGGCGGCCTCGAGCGCTACCGGAACCGAATCGTCGCCCGCGTCGCCCTCCCGCCCGGCCAGGCGGGCGAAGCCGGCCAAGCCGGCGGTGGACGCGAACTGGATATCCGCCATGCGCGACATGCTGTCCGAGCAGCGTCGTCAGTTGTTGTCAGTCGTGCAATCCAGCCAGGCCCAGCTCGCCGAGAAGGTGGGGGATTTGCCCGACGTCAGCGATCGCGCGTCGGAGGGATTCGAGGACGAATTGACCGTCGGCCTGTTGGCGATCGAGTCCGCCCAGTTGGACGACATCGAAGCGGCGATTCAGCGAATCGACGACGGGAGCTACGGGATCTGCGAAGATTGCCTCAAGGCGATACCGAAGAAACGCCTCGAGGTGTTGCCGTTTGCCCGGCGCTGCCTGGCCTGCAAGGGCATTGCAGAGCGGCAGATTCCGACGGCCGAGTCAGAGTCCGAGGAAGACGACTGGAGCTAGGCGGGCGGCGCCTGGCGGCCCCCCTGCATCGGGCCGACGGGCCGATCACTTCTTCTTGAGCGTTTGCTTGGCCTTGCCATCGCGGATTTCGAGCGTCGGGCCGGCCATGATGTAGGTCGCGCCGTACACGCGCTCCGGCTTGCCCGCCTGCTGCAGTTTCAGGTTGAAACCGTCGAAATAATACTTGCCCGCCAGGCGGACGGGGTCTTCGCCCTTGCGCGCCGAGGCGACATAGGTCCCGTCATCCTTGAAGGTCGCGCTCTCGATGAAGAAAGGGGACTCCTCGGCCTTGCCGGTGTTTTCCCAGGCGCCCACCAGCGTGGAGCCGCACCCGGTCGAAAGGGCGCCGGCGAAAGGGGTCATGCAGACGACGACAGCGAGAACACACCTGGAACGATTCATGGTCATTTCCTCGATATCCGGGACCAACGAACCAACGCGCCACGGACAAACGGTACGCTATCGGCGGGCGCCTGACGTGTCAACGGATGGCCGACCCGAAAGTGTTGTGACTTTGGCCGGTGAAGGTTAAACTCCCCATCGGTCCGTAGTCGGCGGTGCGAGTTTCGCGCTTCCGGAGAGGGTTTATGGCCAAGAGCGAAGCGATCGAAGTCGAAGCCGAAGTGGTTCAGGCGCTGCCGAACACCATGTTCCGGTGCGAGTTCGAAATGGGGGGCAAGAAACATCTCGTCCTCACCCACATCTCCGGCCGCCTTCGGAAACACTTCATTCGCATCCTACCGGGCGACAAGGTGCGCCTGGAGTTGAGCCCCTACGACCTGACGCGCGGCCGCATCACGCGCCGCCTGTGACGTGCCCGCCGCCGGACCCACCCGTCCAACTGCCGCCGCCGGCTACTTCTTCCTGGATTTTTCTCCATAGGCCTGCACGATCTTCGTCACCAGTCTGTGACGCACGATGTCCTCGTGTTGCAGGCGGACGATCGAGACGCCCTCGATGCCCTCGAGCCGGCGCACCGCGTCGATGAGCCCACTGGCGCGGTGTTTTTCCAGGTCCGACTGGCTGTCGTCGCCGGTGACGATCATCTTGCTGTGGTGCCCGAGGCGGGTCAGGAACATGAGCATCTGCGGCGTCGTGGCGTTCTGCGCCTCGTCCAGAATGATGGCGGCATTGTTCAGTGTGCGCCCGCGCATGAAAGCCAGCGGGACGACTTCGATCGCGTCGTTGACCATGAATCGCTTGATCTGCTCGAATTCCATCATGTCGTGCATCGCGTCGAACAACGGGCGCAGATAGGGGTTGATCTTCGCCTGCATGTCGCCGGGAAGGTAGCCGAGCTTCTCGCCCGCCTCGACCGCCGGCCGCGCGAGAACGATGCGCTTCAATTGGCCGGCCTTCAGAAGCGACAGGGCCATCGCGACGGCGAGGTAGGTCTTGCCGGTTCCGGCGGGGCCGAGGCAGATACAGAGATCGCTCTGGGCGATGGCGCGGACGTATTCTTCCTGGCCCGCCGTTCGGGGGCGGATCATGGCCGCGCGCCGATAAACGCTGATGGACGATCCCGGGTCGCCGGGTTTGGCCTGGGCCTGGGCGGCTATCGCGTCGGCGACGTCGCCGTCATCGAGATGGGGCCGTTGTCGAAGGACTCCTTGCAGGCAGTCGAGGACGGCGGCGGCTTTGCCAACGGCCTGGCCGTCGCCTTCCAATTTCAGAATGGAATCGCGGGCGAAGATCCGCACGCCCAGGGCATCGCGGATCGTGCGAAGATGACAGTCGGCGGGCCCGTAAAGCTCGATGCGACGATCCACGGGAATGTCGATCTTCAAGGTCAAATCCAAGACGGCATCATTCTCCTTGTCCCTAGCCGCCGTCATTCTATCAGCATCCAGTAGGCCAGTGGAGCGGCCACGAGGGGGGAGTCAATGACATCGAGAATGCCGCCGAACGCCGGGACGAGGGCGGCGGAGTCCTTGCAGCCGGCGTTGCGCTTGAAGAGAGACTCGAGCAGGTCGCCCGCCTGGCCCGCCAGAGCCATGACCAGGCCGAAGATCAGGGCGTTTGGCCCCTGTGGAAAGATGGCGGCCAGTTCGGATTCCCGTCCTGCCGAGCCGTCGACGAGTCGCGCGATTCCCCAGGCGGCGAGCATGGAAGCGGCCATGCCGCCGAGCAGGCCCTCGATCGTCTTGGCGGGGCTGAGCCAGGGGATCAGCTTGTGGCGGCCGACGGCGAGCCCCGTGAAATAGGCGCCGATGTCGCAGCACTTGACCACCGCGAGAAAGTAAAGGACCAGCCAGGCGGAATGCGGCGGTCCCCAGACGCGAATCCGTACGGCGAACGACGCGAGCACGCCGACATAGGCGACGATGAACCACGTGGCCGCCAGATCGCGCATGGCGCCGTCGACGCGGCGACGAGCCACCACGAAAACCGCGGCGCCGAAGGTCGTGATGATCCACCATGCCCACGCCGAGGCGTAGTCCGCGGCGACGGTCGTTCCGGCCGACGGCAGAAGACCGTGGCGCACCGCGAACGGCAGGAATACGAAACCCGCCACCGCCAGGCGCGGCCATCGAAGCAGCGGTTCGCTGCCGGCGAGCCGGTGGAGGCGGTACAGTTCGTCGCAGGCCAGGACCGCGAGTACGGCGACAAACGTCGTGAGGAGCAGGCCGTCCAATGGTATCAACGGGCGACCGAGGACCGATCGGCCGCCGGTGGACGAAGAGAGATAGTCGTCGAGCACGATGAGGCCGACGAGCATCAAGATGATAAATGCACCGAAGCCCAGTCGGTCCTTGAGCATGGATTTTTAGAGTAGGGGAGATTGGCCGCCGCGGCCAGTGTCGGTTCGGTTCAAGGCGGCGCCGCCACGACTGTTTCGGGAGCGCTGAGCAATTCCTTGAGGTTCATCGCCACGCGGCGGCAGAATGGCGCCGGGCGGTGCGATTCGCTGAAGGCGACGTGGAATTGCCGGGCGTCGGGTTCGAAGACCACGCTGTGATAGGTCTCGATGCGTCGCCCGTCGTTCCCATCGTCGGCGCTCATCGCCACGTCTTCGAGCAGTTGCCAGGCGTCGGCGACGGTCAATTTCTTGCCGATTCGCGCCGCGTCGCATAATGCCCCCTCGATCTTGTCGTACCGCTCGCAATCCCGCGGGGTCGCGCGGCGAACGTAGTGATTCGTGCAGGTCAGATGCGTTCCCGGCGAGGCGCCGCCGACGCCGCCCGTGAGGGCCTCGATTCGGCGAATCGTCACGCCGGCCTCTTTCAAGAGTTCGCCGTCGTACTCGAGAATGCCGGCGGGGATCGGCGCGGCCTTCGACGGGCAGGAAATGACCACGTTGTTTCCGACACGCGCGAAGCGGCGCCGCAGCAGTCGAGCGGCGTCGGATATCGCATCGGCGGTATCGACCGTTTCGATGATTTCGCGCAGAGCGAGTCCGCGCGGCGTAAAGGCAAAAGGCGGTCCGTTGGATTTCGCAAATACGTCGTGCAATGCCACGGTGAGTCCGTCGGCGTTCATCCCCGTCAGACAGCCGAGAAACCCGGGCCAACCGACCGACGCCCAGGGCTTCTGTTTCGAGTCGGGATCGGGGATGTTGGCGATGACGATCTGCCTGCCGCGCAGCGCGTCGAGCGAATGCCAATCAAGGTTTCGGGCGCAGATCGTCGGACCGCCGGTCTGCGCGCCCCAGATAACGAACGACGAGCACCCGATCCGGGCCAGTTCGGGGATGCAGTTGATCGCCAGCAGATCGGAGTATTGGATCGGGCGTTTCAGCATGGCGATGTTTCGCCGGCCCTCCTCGCGCTGGCCGATGCCCTCCAGCATGCCCCGCAACTCTTCTTCGAACTGCGGCCGCACGATGATGAGCCGGGTCATCAGCCGCGCCCGATATTCGAATTCCGCGACGCGCTCCTCGTCGCCGATCATCTCGGCGAGATAATCATCGAGCAGGTCGATGATTCGCGGGCCCATCAGAAATCCGTGAGCTCGGCCCCGCTCGCGCGGCGTACCCCACAGGCGCAATACCTCAATCCCGTCAACGCGGACAATTTCGCCGTGATCGTGGCGCGGCGGCGGCCGCTCAGCGCCGGTGGTCCAAGTCCCTACGGACAGCGCCGCGAGGGCGATCAACAGGATGGGGCCCGCGCGCTTCATCGGTAGCGCCTGTTATCCGGCGGCGGCGACTTTGCGGCCTTTCGGTGAGCGCGCCGCAGGCGGAGCCAGCGGCGCGGACTTGCTGGTCTGGGCGCCGGGCTTGTCGGCCTCCTTGGCGGCCGCGGCTGCCTGGCCGCCGGCCTCGGGGGCGTCCTTGGGCTTCGTGCCCAGGCCGTTGATTTCGAGGATCTTCAGGCGAATCTCCTCGAACAGGTCGGGATTGTCGCGCAGGAAGCATTTGGCGTTCTCGCGGCCCTGGCCGAGCTGCACGTCGCCATACCGCAGCCAGGCGCCCTGCTTTTCGATGATGGTGTGCTTGATGCCCAGGTCGAGGAGGTCGCCCTCCCGGCTGATGCCGCTGTCGAACATGATGTCGAACAGCGTTTCGCGAAACGGCGGGGCGACCTTGTTCTTGACGACGCGCGAGCGAACCTGGCTGCCCACGACGCGGTCGCCCTCCTTGATGGACGCGATTCGCCGCACGTCGATGCGCACCGAGCTGTAGAACTTCAGGGCGCGGCCGCCCGGCGTCGTCTCGGGATTGCCGAACATCACGCCGATCTTCTCGCGAATCTGGTTGATGAAGACGACGATCACGCGGCTCTTGGCGATCCCGCCGGTGAGCTTGCGCATGGCCTGGCTCATCAGTCGGGCCTGCACGCCGATGGAGGCCTGGCCCATTTCGCCTTCCAACTCGCTCCTGGGAATCAGGGCGGCGACCGAATCGATCACGATGACGTCGACCGCGTTGGACCGCACGAGCATATCGGTGATTTCCAACGCCTGTTCGCCGCTGTCGGGCTGGCTCACGAGCAGCGTCTCCGGATTGACGCCGCAGCGTTTCATCCATGCCGGATCAAGGGCGTGCTCGGCGTCGACGAACGCGGCCACGCCGTTGTTCTTCTGCGCCGAGGCCACGACGTGCAGGGCCAGGGTCGTCTTGCCGCTGGACTCGGGGCCGAATATCTCGACGATGCGCCCGCGGGGCAGGCCGAACCCGCCGAGGGCCAGGTCGAGCGACAAAGCGCCGGTGCTGATCCCGTCGCCGGCCGTCGCCGCCTTGCCGTCCATCTGCATGATGGCCCCTTTGCCGTAGGCCTTCTCGATCTGTTGCAGGGCCCGATCGAGGGCCTGCTGTCGAGGGCCGTCGCCGGACGATTTCTTGTCGCTTGCCAACTTGGTCATGGCGTCGCTCCTTGTTCACCGACGCGGCGGGTGTCGCCCGAAAGATGCTCCGGCCGACTGGCCGCCGTCGTGCGGCATCTTCCCAGATATTCGGCGGGGACGCAAGCCGATTTTTAGGAAAAAGTTAGGTTCGGCCCGAATCGGTGTTTCCGGGCAGCCGGCCGGTACCCGGAGGGCCGCAGAGGGACGGCAGGAATGAAGGTTTTTGCCACAGAGGGCACAGAGGACACCGAGGGACAAGGAGGGGCGGGGGACGAGATTAGAGAGAAACAGGTTTGATTCCGTCAACGAGCCGGGGCGCGCCGAAGTTGAGGAGGAGTGCGCGCTTCAGGCCGGTGGCCCGAAGATATGAGAGAACCTGGGCCATGGCCACCTCGGGCAGCTTGGAGACTGATTTGATAGCGCCTCTTCATAGATCGACTCCAGCAACTCCGGCCCCTGCGTCTTGTGTACCTCAATGGCCGCGGCTATGATCTTCTCGGTCAATTCATCCATCCCGATTCCCACGCCGCCCCCCCCTTCGCCTTTCCCGCACTTTCAGTTTTACTCTCTGTGCCCTCTGCGTCCTCTGTGGCTCTGATTATATTTCCCGGCCATCTGTGGCATTGATTCTACCGCGCAGTACGTCACGCCGGGGCGTTGTCCCGGACGCGCAGCACCAGGATGACCGATTGACCCTCTTCCAGCCCCGCCGGAGCGCTGCCGAGCACGACGATGTCGCCGCTCTGGGTCACGACCGTGGTCTCCACTTCGAAAACGGCGCGCTTCACCTGCCCATCGAGGCCGGGCTCATCGGCCCGCGATTCCAGGCCGAGCCGGGCTTGCAGGCGGAGCTTGATCGAGCCGCCGTCGAGGGCGGCGATAAGCTCGCCATTCACTTCGCAGACGAAGTGAGACTTGAGCTCGCCCATGATTTCGAAGCCCTCGCCTTCAACGCAGCTCGTCCCCATCCGGCCGAGCAACTGCACGGCGCCGAAGCGATCCAGCTCCTTCGCGACGGCCGCCAGGTCGTGCGGGACGCTTCCGACCGGGTCAGCGCCGCCGACGATCGCCTGAAAGAAGGCGAAGTCCAGGGCGACGCTCCGCGCCGGCGTGTCGAGGGCCTCGGTGATCTGCCGTGCCATGTCCAGCACGTCGTCAGGACCGTTGATCAGGATCATTGAGCGGGCCGTGTCCGACGCCACTCGGGCATTTCGCACCTGGCCCAGCACCATGATGTGATTGGCCAGCTCCTGCGGCGGTCGGTGGCGAACCGGAATCACGGCGAGATTCTCGTTGACGAGGCCGCCCGCCGGGATGTCGAGCTTCGTAATCAATTCCTCCAACGTCTGCAGTTTTTCGAGCGTGCCGTTGACGATGATGCTGTTGGTCGAACCGTCCGAGACGATCTCGAAGCCGAGTTCCGACAACATGTGGGCCACCGATGCAGACGAGGCGTTCTTCAACGCGATGACCCGCATGATTTCCGTGGAGGCATCCGGGGACTCTGCCGACTGCGGGGCGGTTCGGCCGCGGCCGGCCTGTTGCGATTCGGCGCCCGGGGCGAAAATGAGGAGGGCGGACATCGAAGCAATCATCGGGGTGAGGCGGTTCATGATCGGTTCTCCTTTGCGAAATCGCTCAACTGTTTCCCGGCGCCGTCGTCGGCGCGATCGGTGATTCGTTGTTCTGAGGGGGCGCGACCGTGTCGTACAACCAGACGACGTGGATGCGAGGGTCTTCTGTTTCCATGTTCTGCACGATGCGGCGGTCGCTCGCCGCCAAAGTGACCCGCGTCGTCGCCGCGCCGGGTACCGAACTGAGCCGCGACCGTGAGGGAGCGGGTTTTTTTCCGCTGCCGGCGATCAGAGTCGGATGCGCCGGCGAATCCAACTCGCTTGGAGCAGATCGATTCCAAAGTGCGTACGCCGACAGCAACAGCGCCGCCGCGACCGCGCCCGCCGCCGAAATCCATCGCAGCGGCCGCACCGCGCCGCGCCGGCCGGCCGCCGGCGAATCGGCGATCCGATGGGCGACGGCGTCGAGCGTCAACAGGTCTTCGGCGACCGCGCGGTGCCGCTCGAACAGGGCCCGGCAGTCGTGGCAAAATGAGAGATGATCTCGAATTTCGTCGGCCGCTTCGCCGGGCAGCAGGCCGTCGAGCCAGTCATCCAGGCGGACTTTCGTTTTCTCACAACCGAGGTTCATCAGGCATCATCCTGCATCGATTCCGCGAGCCGGCGACGCGCCAGGTGGACATGGGTCCGCACGGCGGTCACGGAGAGCTTCATCACCGCGGCGATTTCGTCGTAGCCGCGCTGTTCCATCGATCGAAGCACGACGGCCAGCCGTTGTTGCGGCGGAAGTCGGTCGATGGCCTGCCGAAGCCGCGCCAACCGCTCCCGCAGCTCGACGGGGTCTTCCGCTGAACGCCCGGTCACGGCGCCAATCGCGTCGCCGATCGGCTCGGGTCGTTGTCGCCGGCGGTGATTCAAGCACAGGTGGCTCACGGTCGTCGTCATCCACGCCAGGTAGGTCGGTTCGGACTGTGCCGGCCCTTTTTCCGCTGCGATGCGAAACGCCTCCTGCACCAGTTCCTCCGCGTCGTCGCGCTGCCAGACGAGTTTGACGGCCAACCGCACGAGCCGCCCTCGCAGCACGTCGAGTCCGGCGGAATCCGGGGCCGCCGGGTGGGGGCGGGCCGTCCGGTGTCCGTCGCGGTCGCCGCTTGCCATGGCACCTGTCACCGGGCCGTCCGCCCCTTGATCGTCAAGAAAGATGTGTCATCCGCCGGGAGTGTTTAACCGAAAGTCACGCGCCCGTTGCACGTCCGCCGCTGGCGGCGTCCAGGTCGGGCTCCGGCGGGACGCGGCGTCAAAGCAACCTGTCCAGGCAGGCGATGAGCCCGTCAATCTCTTCGAGGGTGTTGTAATGCAACAGGCTGACGCGGACGACGCCGTCGTCGACGTCGTGCAGCACGCCTTCGCGGGCGAGGCGGTCGCAGAGCCGGTAGGCGTAGAAATGTCCGAAGCGGATGCCGTAGCCCTCGGCGTTGGCCGCCCGGGCGATATCGGCCGAGCGCCGGCGGGCGTGGACGAAACTGATCGTGGCCACGCGGTCGGCGCCGCGGGTCGTCGGCCCGATGATGCGCAGCTGCGGTCTTGAATTCAGAAAGTCCAGGACTGCCGACAGCAGGCGCGACTCCCACTCGGCGAACCGCCGATACGCCTGTTCGATGACCGCGCGGGAGGGATCGGCCGTCGGGTCGGCCCCGGCGACGGCGGCCAGGTACTCCCACAGCGCCAGCAGACCGGCGCAGCCCTCGTGCGACGCGCCGCCGGGCTCGAACTTGTAGGGTATCTCGCCCCTGGGGATGAAAAAATGATTGGGGCCCTCGAGCTGTGCCAGCGCATCGTGCGATCCGAACATCGCCGCCATGTGCGGGCCGAACACCTTGTAGGTCGAATAGACGTACCAGTCGGCGCCGATCGCCGCGACGTCGATTGCGCGGTGCGGGGCATAGGCCACGCCGTCCACGACGACCCGAGCGCCGGCCTCGTGCGCCAATCGGGCGATCGCGCCGGCATCTTCGATACGGCCCAGCACGTTGGAAACGTGGGGGAAAGCGACCAGAAGCGTGCGATTCGAAAGCAGTTTCCGAAGCGCCGCCAGGTCCAGTTCGAGCGAATCGGGCGCGACGCGCCAGGGTTGGACCTTCCATCCACGGTCGGCGAGGCGAAACCACGGACCGGCGTTCGCCTCGTGGGCCGTCTCGGCGACGATGATCTCGTCGCGGCCCCCGGGACGGGCGCGGGCATAACAGTCTGCCAGGATCGCGCAGAGCACCGTCGTGGACGACGCGAGGATGACGCGGCCCCGATCGCCGGCGTGGACGAACAGCTCGATGAACTCATGGGCCCGGTCGACGACGGCGGTTGACGCTCGCGACACCTCGTAATCGGCCCCGAGTTGCACGTAAGTATTGAGCATGTAATCGCGGATCGCGTCGGCGACGCAGCGCGGCGCCTGCGAGCCGCCGGCGTTGTCGAGATACACCGCGCGCCCGGCGCGGATCGTGGGGAACTGCGCCCGCAGTTCGTCGACGGTGGTCATGTTCGCGCCTCCGGATGGTCGCGGCCGGTCGGGTATCGGCCGCGCCGAAGCCGCCAGCCGATCTTCAAAACGTCGAGGAACATCCGCATCGTGTCGCGGCGGAGCGACAATGTCGAGCCCGATCCCGGATTTCGCCAGTCCACGGCGATCTCCCGGACTCGCCACCGGCGGGCGACGGCCATGGCCAGTATCTCGACGTCAAACGCGAAGCGATCCACGCCGGCGCGACCGAAGAGGTCCGCCGCCGCCGCCTTGCGAAACAGCTTGAATCCGCACTGCGTATCCTCGAAAGTCGGCAGGACCCATGTCTTCACCAGGTAGGGGAACATTCGCCCCAGCGTCTGCCGAAACCACGGCTGCGGACAAAGGATGCGCGATGCCGCCAGGCGGCGCGACGCGATGAGGATGTCGCACTCCGCCGCCTCCGCGCCGAACCGCGCCAGATGATCGATCGTCGTCGCGTTATCGGCGTCGGTAAATAGCGCCCAGTCGTATTGCGCCGCCAGCATGCCCGTGCGCACCGCCCGGCCCTTGCCGAAGTTTCGCTCGTGGCGGATCCATCTGACCGCGCCGTCGGCGACGGGCATGCAGTCGCGCGTTCCGTCCGTGCTGCCGTCGTCGACGACGATGATTTCGTAAGTCACGCCGGCGGCATCGAGGTAATCTCGAATGCTCGCCACCGTCTCGCGAAGGTAGGCCGCGGCGTTGAAGGCCGGAATGATGACCGAGATGCCGTCCAGCGCAGCGAGCACGCGACCACAATATCGCTATCGCCGTCCCGTACAACCGCCGCGCGGGCGGGGGGCAATTGCCGTCGGGCCCGGTGTGTGTTAAAAATGAGTCGTGAAAGGACGTCGGGCGATGGCCTTGGCCATGCAAACCGAGCTCTTCGCGCACAACCGCTGGGCCAACGCCCGATTGTTCGGCGCCGCCGGCGAGCTGACCGACCCGGACCTGGATCGAAAGTTCGACATCGGTCCGGGGACGATTCGCGAAACGCTCAAACACATCTACGGCGCCGAGCGAACCTGGTATCTGCGCATCGACGGCGCCGGCCACGAGAATCTCCCGCGCCGCTCCATGCTGCATCACGTCGCGGATGTCGCCGAGGCGTCTGACGACCTCGACGATCGCCGGGCGAATTGGATCGCAGGGCTCGGTGGCGATGCCGCCGATCGAATCGTCAATTTCGCAGACAGGCAAGGGGCGTCGCATTCGCGCCGCCTGGCCGACATCCTCCTCCACGTCGCAAATCATTCCGTGCATCACCGAGCCCAGGCCATGGCCATGCTCACCGCATCGGGTCGCCGCACGCGCAACCTCGACTACCTTTTCTATCGCATGGCCCATCCGACAGTGCGACCGCCGGACCGCGCGACGACCGAGCACCTGACCGCAGGCGGCGTCGAGGTCGGCGCGGTTGTGGAGCAGGCCCCCGCGTTCGACATCGCGGCGCTGCGGAAGATGTACGGCTATGGCGACGCGATGACGCATCAACTGATCGATCTGGCGGACGATCTCGACGACGCCGCCCTGGACCGCGAGTTTCCCATCGGGCTCAAGACGCTCCGCAAGACCCTCGGACACATCGGCGCCGCCGAGCGAAACTGGCTGGACAACTGGACACTCGGCTCAAGCCCCGGTTTCATCGAGGCCCCGCCACATTGCCCGCTGCGCGAGACGCGCGCCAGGTTCGTCGAAACGATCGAGAAGCGCAACGCGTTTTTCGCCACGCTGTCGGACGACGATCTCCGTCGCGAGATCCTGGCCCAGCCGACCGCCGAATTGAAGCTCTATTTCCGGCTCGGGGAGGCCGTCACCCAGGTTGCGCTTCACGGCACGCATCATCGGGCACAGGCCGCCAACATGCTTCGGCGAGAGAACGTAACCCCGCCCGGGCTCGATTTCATCGTCTGGCAGGGATTGGCGAACTAGGATTCGCTCGACGCCGTATTCATCGGTGATTGGCGGCGGACGCGCGGTCCCTTCCGACGGGAAAGCCCCCGGGCAACAAGGAAAGCACCAACATGGATCTGAATACTCTCAAGACGCTGCTGAATTACAGCGATCGGACGAACTTTGCATTATTGGCCGCCGCCGGAGGGCTCGACGATGCGGCGCTGGACCGACCCTTCGACATGGGCATGGGCTCGCTTCGCTGCACGCTGATGCACATCTGCGCCGGCGAGCGCGTCTGGCTGGCCCGATGGCAGGGCAAGGCCGAAACGGCGTGGCCCGATGAATCCGAGAAGCTCGACGCGGGCGAAATCCGGTCGCGCCTCGAAGCCAACTCCGCCGAGCGGCGGCGCTTCGTGGACGGCCTGACCGCTGACGCGGTGACGCGCATGCTCGAATACCGTGATTCCAAGGGCGGATTATTCAGGGCGACGCTGTCCGACATGATGATGCAGATGTGCATCCACTCGATTCACCATCGGGCCCAGGCCGCGAACATGATCCGGCGCGTCGGCGGCACGTCCCCGGAAACGGACTACATGACCGGCGTGCGACAGCCGGCCTAGCAAGGTTAGACGACGTGTACTGTTCAAGATTGACGGGGAGCATCGGCGTCTCGCCGGTGCGAACATAGCATCGCACGGGCTCTGCCGCTACGGCACGCCGATATCCGAGGAGGATGCTTACATGATCGCCGTCATCGACCCCGCCGAAAAATTCGCGACCGTCACCGAGCACTGGAAGCCGAAGATCGTCGCCGACCTCAACGACAGCTACGTCAAGTTCGTCCGGTTCCAGGGCGATTTCCTCTGGCACCACCACGACGACGAAGACGAGTTGTTTTTCGTCATCAAGGGCCGGCTGCTGATCAAGCTGCGCGACCGTGACCTGGTGATCAACGAGGGGCAGTTCGTCGTGATTCCCAGGGGCGTCGAACACATGCCGGTCGCCGATGAAGAAGTCTGGGCGATGCTCATCGAGCCGAAGTCGACGCTCAACACCGGCAACGTCCGCAGCGAGCGAACCGTTGAGCGACTGGACCGGATCTGACGACTCCGGCAGAGGCGGGCGCGATGGCTTTTTGCGATCGGTTCGGCAAGGCGGCGGAGCAATACGCCCGCCATCGGCCGCGATACCCGGCGGAATTATTCTCGTACCTCGCCTCGCATGTGAATCGCCATGACCTCGCATGGGACGCCGGTACCGGCAGCGGCCAGGCGGCCATCGGGCTCGCGCCGCACTTCCGCCGCGTCGTCGCCACCGACGCCAGCGCCGGACAACTTTCCCAGGCGCTTCCGCACGAGCGCGTCGAGTATCGCCGGATCGCCGCCGAGGACATCGACCTGCCCGCCCATAGCACCGATATTGTCACCGTCGCCCAGGCCGTTCACTGGTTCGACCTCGATCGCTTTTACGCCGCCGTTCGTCGCGTCGGTCGGCCCGGCGGCTCGCTGGCGATCTGGTGCTACGGCCTGCCGGCGATCGCCGACGGCGTCGACGCGGTGCTCGATCGCTTCTACAACGAGGTCACCGGGCCATATTGGGCCCCGGCACGGAAATTCGTTGACGACCGCTACCGGACGCTGCCGTTTCCCTTCGAAGAAATGAATCCCCCGCCCGAATTCGAGTTCGCCGCCCGCTGGGGAATCGACGATCTGTTCGGCTTCCTGCAATCGTGGTCGGCCGTCGCCGCCTATCGCGCGGCGCGAGATGCGGACCCGCTGGACGAGGTTCGCGATGATTTCACCCGGGCATGGAGCGCGTTACCGCCGACCGTTCCCGTCCGCTGGCCGATCTATCTTCGCGTGGGCCGAATCGCCGGATAACTAGCGGACGAAAAAGGCAGGCGGCATGGCTTGCTCACGTGACGTGCGCCGTCAAGTCTTGCTCGTCTTTATGCCGGGCGCAGGCGATACCGCAGCGATGATCAGGGTCGCATTTCGATCCGGGCTGCGCCTCGAGGTGTTCAATCGTGATTCAGTTGCCCGCACCCCGGCGTTGATCCCGCCGCGACCGCCGCCTAGAATCCCACCGTTCGCTAGGGGTGTCCCGGGGTGCCGGGACTGAGATTCGGCCAAGCGAGCCGGAACCCTCCGAACCTGATCACCGAAGCGCCGGACCCGGGCCGCGACCGAGCGGCAGCGGGCTCCGAACGGAACCGCGACCGTTAGGCGGGTTCCGAACTGAGCCGCGACCGTCAGGGAGCGGGTTTTCTTGCCGGCGACGAGGTGCGTAGGGAAGCGGGCTTCATGATTCGCCGATCACGTCAATCGCCAGGCACCACGCGGCAGCCGCAAACTCAATCTGAACGGCTCTTCGCGAAATATCTCGAGGCACAGGGCGTTTCGTTTGAATTCGAACCGCCAATTCCCGGCAAGTCCAGGACTCCGGACTTTCGAATTTCTTGGGGTGGCTCGACTCTCGTCTGTGAAATTAAGGAACTCCGCGCTAGGCGCCCGTTACCATCGGGCGCTGCGATGAGCGATCAATACGGCGGCGTTCGTAAGGAAATCCATGAAGCGCGCAAGCAGTTCAGGGAATTCAAGGACAGTCCCTGCGTGCTCGTGCTTTACAACGTCGACGACTGGGAATTCCGCGACTGGCCCTACGTGTTATTTGGGGCGATGATCGGTGACGTCGGGTTTCGGATTCCGTTTGACGTCGCGCGTTGCGTGCTGACCAAGGGTGACGGGAAAGGTGCGTTCCTTGACGGGGGCAAGATGCTGGATCCGAAACACGGAACCCCACAGAATAAAACGATCAGCGCCATCGCCGTTCTTAGCGAGCGGACAATTCCCAACCCGGAATTTGAGGCGGAGTACGAAAAGCGCCTTGGCGAAACCAGTCGCCGGACTGGGTCCGAACCGACGATAGAGGATCGCTTGTCGGTAAGAATGGAGCTTTACGAGCGGCATGAGGTATCGCTGGGCCGCTGTCCGTACGTCTCCGTCTTCGAGAGTCCGTTCGCCCGCCTTGACCTGCCGTCCGACGCGTTTCGGGGCGATTACGATTCGCGCCATCGATTCAACGATCGCATCGGTCGGATCGAGCGCGTCTTTGCGGGCGGAAAACTCATCGAATCAGAAGCCAAATCGGCGACAAATTCCGATGTCTTGCAGCGAATTGAGCGGTTCAAACAAGGACTCGTTGCCCGATTCGAACCCGAACGGATCGTCCTCTTCGGCTCACATGCCTACGGCTATCCAGAGCCCGGATCGGACGTTGACCTGCTTGTCGTGTTTTCGGGCGATGGCGATGCCTCGGCGCGTTCTCTGGAAATCCGAAAGCAACTGAATCCCGATTTTCCATTGGATTTGCTGACCCGATCCGAAGGGCAAATCGAACGCCGCCTCAAGCAGAACGACTGGTTTATGCGAGAAATTGTCGATAACGGCAAATCACTATATGAAGCCCGAGACCAGTGAGTGGGTTGATAAGGCGGAGGCGGACTACCACTCCGCTCTGCTCCTTTTGCGGGCGCGAAAGCACGCGAACTACGACGGCGCGTGTTTTCACGCACAGCAATGCGCGGAAAAGTATATGAAGGCCGTGCTTCAGGAGGCGGGGCAGGCCTTTGATCGGACCCATGATTTGTCGGCGTTGCTTTTGGTTATCGCCGTGATCAATCCGATGTGGACGGTCCTCGGCCCCGCTTCACAGGCGCTCTCGGATTACGCCGTTCGGTTCCGCTATCCCGGCGCCAGCGCCGACAAGGCGTTGGCGCGAGACGCGGTACGCGCTTGCGAGATGATCCGCACTCATTTGCGCGCCTATTTCACGCCGCGAAAGCGTAAACGGATCAAGTTATCGAAACGCAGACGTAAACGATGAATGAGATTGTTTTTCGATATGAGGAATGCTTCATGACCCAATTACAAGCCGCCCGAAAGGGCGTCACGACGCCGGAAATGGTACGCGTGGCGCAGAGAGAGTGCGTCACGCCGGAGTTTATTCGCGACGAGGTCGCTCGGGGGCGGCTGGTCATCCCCGCCAACGTCCGGCACCTCGCCGGAACTGGAGGTAGCGCTTCCGCCGCGGATTGGGTGGCGGCGCGCAAGGAAGAATTGCGCACTATCGCGGGGCGAACCGGCGAAGAGCAAACAGCGAATAGCGAAATCTCCGAGCGCGAATCGGAAAGCGGCAACGGCAAGGGCTATTTCGCTTCTCGCTCTTCGCATTTCGCTCTTCCGGACTCCGGTCATCCCGGCCACCGCCCCGACGCCGCCTTCTGGGTCAACCAGACCGTCGCCCAGCGAATCCGCTTCATCAACGACCCGGACTACTGCCGCGGCCAGCGCGCCCCCAGGCGCCTCGACCCGATGGGCATCGGCCGCATGATCACCACCAAGATCAACGCCAACATCGGCGCCTCCCCCGTCAGCAGCGACACGGCCGCCGAGGTCGAAAAGCTCCGCTGGGCCCAGAAATACGGCGCCGACACGCTCATGGACCTGTCCACCGGCGGAAACCTCGTCGAGTGCCGCCAGGCGATCATCGACCACAGCACCATCCCCATCGGCACGGTGCCGATCTACTCGATGATCCTCGGGCGACAGATCGAGGACCTCTCCTACGACATGATCCTCGAGGAAGTCGAGCGGCAGGCGGCCCAGGGCGTCGATTACTTCACGATCCACGCCGGCGTCCGCCGCGACAATCTGCACCTGATCCGCAAACGCATCACCGGCCTCGTCTCCCGCGGCGGCTCGATCCTCGCCAAGTGGATGATCCACCACAACAAGGACAACCCTATGTACGCGCTGTTCGACGAGATCAGCGCCATCATGCGGCAGTACGACGTCACCTATTCGCTCGGCGACGGCGTGCGACCGGGCTGTCTCGCCGACGCCGGCGACGCGGCGCAGATCGCCGAACTGGAAGTCCTCGGCGAGCTGACGCACCGGGCCCGCGAGGCCGGCGTGCAGGTCATGGTCGAGGGGCCGGGGCACGTGCCGCTGCACGAGATCGCCTGGAACATGCAGATCGAGCAGCGCATCTGCGACGACGCCCCGTTCTACGTGCTCGGCCCGCTGGTCACCGACGTCTTCCCCGGTTACGACCACATCACCAGTTGCATCGGGGCCACCGAGGCGGCGCGGGCCGGCGCGGCCATGCTCTGTTACGTCACGCCGAAGGAGCACGTCGGTCTGCCCAAGGCCCAGGACGTCAAGGATGGTTGCATCGCCTACAAGATCGCGGCCCATGCCGGCGACGTGGCCCGTGGGATACAGGGCGCGCGGCAGTGGGACGACGACATGAGCCGTGCCCGCGCGGCGCTGAATTGGCCGAAACAGTTCGAGCTGGCCTTCGACGGCGAGACGGCCCGGGCCCTGCACGACGAGGACCTCGACGTCGACACCGACTTCTGCGCCATGTGCGGCCACGACTGGTGCAGCATGCGCATCAGCAAGGAGATTATCGAGTTCGCCAGCGGCAAGGACACGGCGTTTCAACCCGAGCGGCCCGCGGCGAAGTCGCCGGGCCTGTCGCAGGAGCAGATCGAGTTTCTAGCCCACCGCGGCACGAAACATGATTGCCACAGCGATATCGTCCCCGACGACGAGGAAGCCAAGCGCGTGCAGCGGCAGTACGTGCAGATGGGTGTTTCGGGGCCCTGATATGATGGTATGATGGATTCATGGAGCCGACTCAGCAGCTAATTGACGACATCTATCGTGAGCGCATTCTCCGCGCTCATGCCACCCCGCCGGAGGAGAAACTTCTCGATGGTCCTCGGCTCTTCGATCGAGTCTGCGGGATCATGAAGGACGGCATTCGAATGCAGTTTCCCGATGCGAATGAGGAAGACGTGCGTCGGATTCTCCTTCAACGACTGGCGATCGCTGAAAAACTGGAGGAGTGGCCTTGAACAGCGACGCCGCCGTCGTACTGGTTGTACGGGCTTTGAATAGCATCGACATGCCCTACATGTTGACCGGATCCCTCGCGAGCAACATGTACGGCGTTAGCCGATCGACGAAAGATGCGGATTTCGTTTTGCAGACATCGGAATTTGATTTTGCAAAACTGCGAGCCGCGCTGGGGCCGTCGCTTCGCATTGATCCTCAAATGTCGTTCGAGACGGTGACGGCTACGACTCGTTACATCATCCACAAGCTCGAAGGCGAACCTTTTAAGATCGAGCTATTCTTTCTGAGCGATGATCCGCATGACCGGCGGCGATTCGAACGCCGAAGGCCGGGGCGATTCGCCGGCGAACGAGTCTGGATCGCGTCGGCCGAGGACGTCATCATCACCAAGCTCCGCTGGTCGAAAGACGGAAAGCGAACCAAGGACGTAGACGACGTTCGCAACGTGCTTTCCGTCCAGGGCGACGCCCTCGACTGGGAGTACATCCACCGCTGGTGCGACACGCACGGCACGCGGGCGCTTCTCGAAGAGGTTCACAAGTCCCTCCCGCCGGACCTCGATCCGCTGGAAGCGAACTGAGCGCGCCGTGCGGTTGAGGTACGTGCCGCCGAATGCTACACTGATTGTGTTGCGCATTTGATCTATCGAGAGAAGCCCCGTGGCCGCATACGAACTGACAACCCGTCGCGATACGCCGTATCGCGGACTGCGAATGACCGCAGATGAATTCCTTGCCCTCGGCGAGTCGATCGATCGCTACGAACTCGTCGATGGAGTCGTCTGCATGTCGCCCAGCCCCACGTATCGCCACCAGAAGATCATCACGGACATCGCGGCGCAGATCGCTGGTTTCCTCCACGGCTCCCCCATCGGCGAGGTGGCCGTCGAGATCGACGTGCGCCTTAAGGGTGATCTCGTCTATCGGCCGGACGTGGTTTACCTGTCGAAGGAAAAGGCGGCGCGCTGCGGCGATGCGATCACCGTGGCGCCGGACGTCGTGGTGGAAGTGATTTCTCCTGATTCACGGCGATACGAAAGCGAGACAAAGCGGCGCGATTACGAGGCGGCCGGCGTCGGCGAATACTGGCTGATCGATCCCGACAAACGGTTGTTCACGTTTCTCGTAATGGGCGCCGGCGGTTTTGAAGAGGCAAAGGCCAACGACACGTCATACAACGCGAAGTTGATCCCCGGCTTCAATCTCGACCTTCGTCGCATCCTTCAATTGCGCTGATAACGTCCCATTGCGTCAATGGAGTGCGGCACTCATCGAACACATGCAACCTCGGGCTGCTGCGCCGATCCCCGCCGCAGTCCCGGATTCCCCAGTTGCCCGCACGCCGCCATCGCTCGCCGGCCCTTGGTGTTGCGGCGGAAGGCCAGTTGCCCGGCGTTCATCAGCGCAAGTTGAAATCGTTCGACGGTTTCATCATCGGGGGCCTCGAATCGGCTCAGCGGGAGCTTCGCCCTCCCATCGTGTGCGTCAGATCGGCTCAGCGGGAGCTTCGCCCTCCCGGCCGGCGCATCGAACGGCTCGTCGTCGATGGGGTTCATCGGGATGAGGTTCACGCACGTCCGCAGGCCGCGAAGATACTCGACGAGCTCGGCGGCGTGTTCGAGCCGATCGTTGAGCCCCTTGATGAGCACGTACTCGATCAGGACGTGCCCGCCGGCGCGGACCGGATAGGCGGCGATCGCCCGGCGCAGCTCGGCCATCGGTTCGGCGCGGTTGATCGGCATGATCCGCGAGCGAATCTCATCGTTCGGGGCGTTCAGCGACACGGCTAGATTCAGCCGCCGCCAGCCCAGCGCCGCCAGCCGCCGAATCCCGGCGCAGCGACCGACGGTCGACACGGTGATCCGCCGCCGCGGTATCTGCCGGGCATGATCCTCGTGCAGGGCGATGATGGCGGCGATGACGTTGTCGAGATTGTCCATCGGCTCGCCCATGCCCATAAAGACGACGTTGCGGACATTCGCCCCGAACGCCGATCGCGCCGCGCGGACTTGCCCCAGAATTTCGCCCGCCGACAGATTTCGCAGCAGGCCCATCCTCGCCGTCTGGCAAAACGTACACCCCCGCCCGCAGCCGACTTGCGAGGAGACGCACAGCGTTCGCCACGTCTTGTCCGCCGCCCCCATGGGGATGATGACCGACTCGATCTCCAGATCGTCCCCGGTCCGCAGGCAGAACTTGATCACGTTGCCGTCGACGCGCCGCCGCGCCACCGGCATCTCCGGGATGTTCGCGGCGTCCAGGGTTGCGGTTTTCACCATGCCGATCGTCGATTCATCGCGTCAAGAGTAGGGCCGGAATCGCTCACGGGCTCCTGCCCTTTTCCAGCCTCGCCGCGGCCTATAGAATACCGCACCGATCGGCCGCGTGCCCGAGTGGACCAAGGGAGCGGATTGCAAATCCGTGATTCGTGGGTTCGAATCCCACCGCGGCCTGTCCCCCCGTTTGCGTTACGGACAGCCCAGCCCCAGCAGGCACGTGACCATCAGGCCCGTGTCGGTGTCGTCGATCACGCCGTTCTCGTCCAGGTCGCCGCAGGGGCAGCCGGACATCGGATCGCCGATCAGCCGGCAGGCGATGAACAACGGCAGGTCGTTGCCATCGACGATACCGTCTCCATTCATGTCGCCGAGAACCGTCCCGCACTTGCAGGGCACCGGGGCCTCGCACGGATCGGGAATCCCGTTGGCGTTGCAATCCGGCGTCGCGCCGGAAGCGATCTCGCAGGAATCGGGTACGACGTTGCCGTTGCAGTCCAGCAGGCCGATGACCACCACGTCCAGCCGGACATCGTCCACTTCCCATCCTAGGAAGTTGTTCAATATCCCCGAGCGAGAGTCAAAATTAAACGCCAATGTCACGTTCTGCCCGGCGAACGCCGTCAGATCGACGGCTCGAATTGCCCAGTCCGAACCAGTGCCGTCAAAACTCACGTCATCGACTTCCGCCCCGTTGACGGACACCCACGCCCAGTCTCGGGCCGAGACGTTGGAGTTGCCGCCTTCCCCGGCGTAGGCCGAACAATACGTGAGGGTCGCAGACGAAATTCCGGCCGGAATGGCGATCAGCGGCGCCGACATCACGCCGGAATTGACGGCCCCGGTGTTAAAGGTACAGGTGGCGTCGATGCCGTAATAGGCCCAGGCGGCCGGATTACATTCGCTTGGGCGAGGGCACGCGCCGGTCGTATGCCAGAGGCCCGACGCGGCCCATCCGGCGGGAATGCCGGCTTCAAAATCGGCGGCGAGAAGATTGAGGCCGCCGTCGATCTGGCACTCGTTGGGGATCCCGTCGCCGTTGCAATCCAAACTCGTGCCCGCGTCAATATCGCAGCTATCAATCGTGCCGTTCGTATTGCAGTCGCTGGCGGAGAGTTGGCATTCGTCCGGCACGGCGTCATTGTTGCAGTCCGTAGCGCAGTCCGTCGTGCAGAAAAAGGGTCCGCCGGGCGCCGTGCTGTTCACGTCGATTTCGCAAACATCCAGGACGAGATTCCCATTACAATCGTCGGCGCCTAGCGCGATCTCCAGCCCGTCCTCGATGCCGTTGGTGTTGCAGTCGCCGCTACAGATGCCGGGGGCCAGGTCGAACACGGCCTGTTGACCTCCACCGGTGTTGCCGGTCCACGCAAAATAGGCGTTGCCGCTCAGGAACGCCACCTGATTGTACTCCCCGATTCGCAGTGTCGGCGGCGGGCCCGACAATCGTTGTGGGGCGCCGAGGTCGGGGTCGAACGGCGAATCATTGATTTGAACATCAGGGGAGAAAGACAGCCCGCCATTCGCGCTGACGGCGTAAAACACGTCCAGAAGATAGTTGCCGCCGGCATTGAACGCCCCCAGTCGATTGTCGTACCACATGACCACGATGCAGCCGCTGGTGTCGTCGATCGCGGCCGAGGGCATGACCTGAAAACTCTCCCCCGGCCCGTGGTCCACGCGCGACGGTGCGCTCCAGGTCATGCCATCGTCGGTCGAGCGGGCGATGAAAACGTCTGCGTCATCGCCGACGCCGTGAACATTGTCCGGATCGTCGTTGGCCACGACGTAGACGTTGCCGGGATTCACCGGGTCCGGCAATACCCATGGTTGTCCCGATCCCTGTAGCCAGAAATCGGTGTTCGGGATGGTGCCGGGAGAACTCTGCACGTTAAAGGTGACGTCGGCCTGACCCGAGGTAAACGGCGCCGTCTTTTGTGGGAAGGTATTGCCGCCGTCGGTAGATCGCAAGACAAAGATCCTGCCGCTGGTGCCGGTGGGATTGCCCCCCAACTCACCGATGCCGTTGAACGCGACCTGCGAGTGATAGCTGACGTAGACGTCGCCGTTGGGCGCGACCGCGACCGTAGGCGGCCATGCGAACCCGTCCCCCGATGACGAGAGCTGAACCGGACTGGTCCACGTCGCCCCGTGGTCCGTGGAATAGGCAAACAGGACGCGCTCCGAGGCCGCGACAGGGAACTCCGTCCACACCAGATAGACCCTGTCCTGAAACGGGCTGCCCGCGAATCGATCGGCGGCGATCCAAGGCTTGTCATTCTCTCCCCCGGCCGGGCCGCTCGTAGAAGCCACCACCGGCCCGGCGATCAGCGCCCCGGTAGCGGGGTTGATCTCGCTGACGATGATGTCCAGCCCGCCGGAGGCGAAATGGAATCCCAGATAGGTATAGAACAGGCGCCCCTGACTATCGAAGGCCAGCGCGGGATCGCCGCTGAGGCCGTATCCTGCCGGCACGACGTTAAAAATCGATGCCGACCAGGTGTCGCCCGCGTCATTCGAAACACGATAGCTGAATAGTGACGACGCAACGATGTTCGTCGGACTCACGGGATTGACGGCGATGGCCTGCTCGTTTGTGCCCCCGAGCGGAACATCCACGCCGGCCGCACGGCCGCTGCCATCGATCGACGGAAAAAGGGGAGGGGTGACGACGACATGGTCCCTCCGAAGACCGGACGGCGCGCCCTGCCGCGCGGGTGGCTGCCCATGCGCCAGTGGGACGGGGCCGATCGTGAAGAGCAGACACAGGATGATCGTCGATCCACGTCTCGCCATGGCTGATTGACCCTCGGGACCCGTCGCCGAAACGAAGGCGCATCGAGTTGCCAACCGACTCAGATGGCGGACATGCCAGACGGTGACATGAATCCTGTCGCAGCTACGCCAATCCGACGGTTCATCATGAATATATCGAAGTTCGAATTCTCGCGTCAAATTGATATGCGTGGATTTATCGGCTTTGTTGATCTGCGTATTCGTTGCCGGGGCGCGGGCCGCCCCCGCAAGACCGGGTCATCTCGGCAGTTATATCCGGGGCGATCGCGAAGCGGGCAGGGCGGCGACGGGGAGTCCGCCCTGCGCGCGGAAGCGACCTTGCGATTGTCGGGCTCGGCGGGCTCGAATTCCGCCGCGGCCTGTCTCTTCGCCGTCCCCAACAGGCCGCGGGGCTTTATGGCCCCCCTTCGCGCCGTCCGCCAAGGCCACGCCCCGATCTCGCGACTACGCGGTCAGCGCGACGCCAGCCCCAGCGCCGCCGCCGCCTCTTGCATGGCGGCGATGCAGTGGTTGATGTGCTCGTCGAGCGGAATCTCCAGCAGCTCGGCCCCGGCGCGGATGTCGTCGCGGCTCACCGCCGCGGCGAACGACGATTGCTTCAACTTCTTCTTGATCGAAGAGGCCGCCATGCCCTCGAGCAGCGTCGGGCGGACCAGCGCCGCCGCGGTGATAAAACCGCACAGCTCATCGACGGCGAACAGCGCCTTGCGCAGCGGCCGGTCGCGCGGATACTCGTCCAGGTTCCAGTCCGCGTGCGAGAGGATCGCCCCGACGATCTCTTCGTCGACGCCGAGCCGGCGGAGGATCTTCGCCCCCTCGCGCGTGTGGTGCGGCGGATCGGGCCATCGCTCGTAATCGAAGTCGTGCAGCAGCCCGACGAGCCCCCAGGGCTCGACGTCGCCGCCGAGGATCCCGGCGTAGTGCCGCATCGCCGCCTCGACGCTGAGCATGTGCTTGCGCAGCGACTCGGACTGGACGTATTCGCAGAGCAGATTCCAGGCGTCGTCGCGGGTCATTTCAGTTCATCTCGGTGTCCGCGCACGGACGCAAGCGACTTTGGGAGCCGCTTTTTCGAGGAATCGAATCATCTCGTCATCGTAACTCCATAACCGTGTAAAGCCCGCGCGAATCGCAGTGGCAGCGATGAGGGCGTCAGGATAATCGATCGGCCAGTCTGCGTATCTGCGCCACCAATCCAGGGCCAATGCGAAGTCCTCGGGTTCGTGTTCGATGATATGAAAGCCAAGGCGGTCAATTTCCGACTGAATCCGTCGGGCATGATCCAAGCGGTGTTCTTTTCGAAACCACTTCTCGAGTGAGGAAGTTGCATGACCCATCACTTCGACATGAGTGATCCGGGAGAACCATAATTCGGCGCCCGACTTCTTCTCATGCCGAAATAACAAGGCCGTTCGCTTATGATACTGATCGGCGCTGTCGAGAAGCGCCCACACCGGCCCTGTGTCCAATAGAATTCGAGGCACCCGTTCACCGTTCACAAAACGCGGGGAAGTCGGGCCGCGTTAGTGGGGCCAAGATCAAGCGGTTGTAGCGAGACTTCCGCCAATTCCGGGTGACGCCGGGCATATTCATCGGCTAGCTGGTCGGCCCATCGATGAAAACATTGATTAGTATACGCAAACACCGACGCCAATCTCTCGAGCTTCGCCAAAATGCGATCTGCGTCCTCGCTCCAACATCCGGTCGAGTTACGCCAATCCAACAAGGCCTTGGCCTCTCGCTTCATCGCAGACAACCAGTCCTGGGCAACCTCGGCACAGAGCCCGAACTGATAAACGTAATCAAGTGCGACCTCGTCCGGATAAGCTCTCAACTCATCACGTCCCAGTTGATCAAGCTTGCCGTCAAACACGGCCTCGTGTTTCTGAATGGCGGTCCTGCTCGCTTCTAACGAGGCCTGGATCTCCACGACCACGGAATTCAGGATTGCGCGGGGATTCAAAGGCCGCTGCGCTTCGCGCGCAAATGAAGTGCGCATCGCATCGGCAGGTGATGCCTGCCGGCTCCATGGCGGGGAATCTAGCGGAACTGCGACCATCACGATGTATACTATCCCGCCAGCAGCGCCTCGGCAATCTGCACCGCGTTCAGCGCCGCCCCCTTACGCAGTTGGTCCCCGCTGACGAACAGCTCGATGCCCCGGCCGTCCGGCTGGCTGATATCCTGCCGCACCCGGCCCACCAGCACCTCGTCCCTGCCGCTGGCGTCGATCGGCATCGGAAAATAATTCTTCTGGCGGTCATCGACGACCGACACGCCCGGCATCGCCGCCAGCAGCGCCCGACAGCGCTCGACCGACATCGGCTCCGCAAAGGTAAGATTCACCGACTCGCTGTGGGCCCGCATCACCGGCACCCGCACGCACGTCGCGGTGATTGCCATGTCCGCCGCGCCGAAAATTTTTCGCGTCTCCAGGGCCATCTTCCGCTCTTCGACGTTGTAGCCGTCGTCGCCGATGGCGCTGTCGTGGCAGAAGACGTTGAACGCCGCCTGGTGGGGCAGCACCTGTTTCGTCGGCGGCTTGCCGTCGAGGACTTCGCGGGCCTGCCGCTGCAGTTCGAGCATGGCCCGCTGTCCCGCGCCGCTCGATGCCTGATACGTGCTGACGACGATCCGCCGCACCGGATTCGCTCGATGCAGCGGCCAGACCGCCATGTTCATGATGATCGTCGAGCAGTTGGGGTTGGCGATGATCCGCGCGTCGCCGATCGCGCCGGGATTGATCTCCGGGATGACCAGCGGCACGCCGTCGTCCATGCGAAACGCCGAGCTGTTATCGACGACCCGCGCCCCCGCCTCGATGGCGACCGGCGCCCACTGCCGGCTCGTCGACGCCCCGGCGCTGAACAGCGCGATATCGATCCCGCGAAACGACTCCGCCCGAACCTCCTCAACGCGGACGGTCCGCCCGTCAAAGGAGGCCTCTTTGCCTGCGGACCGCGCCGAGGCCAGCAGCCGCAGCTCACTCATGGGGAACTTGCGTTCGGCAAGGATCGCAAGGAACTCCTGCCCGACGGCCCCGGTCGCGCCCAGAATGGCGATATTCGGCTTCAACGCGCTTCCCTTTCCAGTCCGACGCTGCAAGTATACTAACGGCGCGCCGCCGGCGACAACGGCCGCGGCATCCGTTGCACGATATCGGCGATCTTTCGGCGGTTCGACATGGGAAAACTCTACGACATCTCGCCCCCGGTGACCCCGCAGCTAAAAGTCTGGCCCGGCGACACGCCCGCCTCGCGCGAAATCCTGCTCGATATGAAAAAGGGCGACAACCTGACGCTCTCCACCCTCAGGGCAACCGTGCACGTCGGCGCCCACGCCGACGGCCCCAACCATTACGGCGCCGACGCCCCGGCCATCGACGCGCGAGCCCTCGATTATTACCTCGGACCGTGTCAGGTTGTCCACGTGGACGTCCCGCCGGCGGTTCGGATCATGCCCGAGATGGTCACGACGCCAATCGACGCCCCGCGCATCCTGTTCGCCACCGGAACCTACCCGGATCCGCAGCGGTTCAATGAGGACTTCGCCGCCCTGAGCCCGGAGTTGATCGACGAACTCGCCGTCCGCGGCGTCCGCACCATCGGCATCGACACGCCCAGCGTCGACCTGTTTTCGTCCAAGGACCTGCCGAGCCACAACGCGATCCTCCGCCACGACATGGCGATCCTCGAGGGCCTGGTGCTCGCGGAGGTTCCGCCGGGCCGATACGAATTGATCGCCCTTCCGCTGCGGCTCGTCGGGTTCGACGCCAGCCCGATCCGGGCGGTACTGAGGGCAATATGATTTGATTCGTCGCTCGGACCGCGCTCAACATGCACCGTGACCTGCTCTTTGAATACGTCAACTACGCCGAATGCGGACTCTGGATCCTGGTCGGCGTTTTTTTTCTCGCATTCGCGTTGCGACGTTCGACCGCCTGGCGAACCGGCTGTCTTGCGGCCAGCGTGGCGTTCGTCCTCTTTGGCGTCTCCGATATCATCGAAACGCGCACCGGGGCATGGTGGCGCCCGTGGTGGCTATTGCTCTGGAAGGCGGCTTGCCTCGTTGTCTTCGCCGTGCTCTCGTACAGATACTTGAAACGGCGTGATGTTCGGGCCAGCGAATAGACGCGCCGGAGGTGTGATCCGGGAATCCTCATCAAAACCCGGCAGGTGGCATGGCCGCGGCTTTGTGCGCACATGTCTTCGTCACGATTCGACCGTCGGCCGCACCTGTGTCTCTCTTCTGTTGGTCAGCAACGTCACCACAAGAATGGCAACCAGCGCCCACGCCACCCAGGCGCCGGGCGACGCGCCGAGCCAGGTCGAGTGCAGTCGCGACGACAGGTCGCTCGCCCACGGGCCTTCAAACGGACCGACCCAAACCCAGAAGACGTTGACGGCTGCGCCGAGGGACAGTGCGATCCAGCCGACCCACCATCCCGGCTGCCGCCGCGCCGCCCAGGCCCACGCCGCCACGGCCGGAAACAGGTATCGCTCGTGCATCTGCGTCGATAACACGAAGAACGCCAGCGGCAGGATCATGGCCGCATGGCGTAGCGATTCCTCGTCGGCCGATCGCCGCCACATCAGGCGAACGACGTACACGACAACCCCCGCGAATCCGACGAGCCCCCATGTTCGCGGCGTCATTCCCAGCCCGCCGGCGGTATCGTCGCGCAGGTAGTGCTCGGCGAGGTTGTCCGACAGATGCGGCTCAACCAGCGGGCAGTCGAGAAACCAGGCGCTGAACCCGTTGAGATGCGTCAGCGGATAAAAGCCCGGCGCGCCGCCGTATGCGTCCCATACGCCGCCGAGATTCCCGGCAAATGGGGCGACGAAAACGACGACGAGGACCGCCACGACGCCGGCCATCCTGGCGATCTGTCCGCCGTCCGGCGCCTTCGGGCGCAGCGTGGCGACGATCCAGATCGGCGCGAAAACGAGCGCCTGCGGTTTGGTCAGCACGGCGAGCGCCGCCGCGGCCCACATCCCCGTCCGGTGGCGCCGGCGCGTCATTTCAAGTGAGATGCACACAAACAGCGCCGGCCACGCATCGACCGCCCCCCAGACCGCCGAGTTGTGCCAGACGCCTGGCAGCAAGGCGTAGACGCCGCCGACAGACGCGCCGAATCGCCACGAACAACGCCGCCCGAGCCAGACGCACAATAGCGCCGCCAGCGCCGCGTCCGCCAGCACCGCCGGGACCTTGAACAGCGCATAGGCGGACCGCGCCGACGGCGTCCGCTCCCGTCGGGCAACTTCGTCGAGCACGCCCGCGTCGAGTTCCCGGTCCGTGACGATGCCGTAGGCGCCTGCGACGAGGCGACACAGTACAATTTGCAGCGGCGGATAGTTTGACAACCGTTTTGGCCCGCCGGCGGTCGGGCGAAAGTCGTAAACTTCGGCGAGCCCCTGCGTGCGGGCTACGAACCCCCATTCGACGAACTGCTCCTGGTCGTGCATGAACCCCGGGGCGGCCAATAAGGGGAGACGAACGGCGATTGCCGCCAGGGCGATCGTCAGGGCGGCCGTCCAGATCGTCCGGCGCGAGTTTCCGGTCGTCGCCGCAGCGTCCGGAACGGTGGAAGACCTCTCGGTGTCGGGCCGGTTCATCCGCGGGGAGTTTATCGGTCGGCCGGCATTGAGGGCAGCATTGACTCATTTTTACCGAGCCGTCGAATCTGGACAGCGGCCATGTGCGAACCGATCTAGTGAAGGGGCAGCACGCGCCGCCTGCGCCGCGCCCGGTCCGCATCGATGCCGCAAGCGGCGACGTTATCGGGGGAGTTCCAGCGTGGATCTTGCAACACTCATCGGACTGCTCGCCAGCGTGGGGCTGTTCGGCTACGCCTTGTTCGCGGGGTCCGACGGAAACATTGGCGGCTTCTGGGACACCAAGTCGATCATCATGGTCATCGGCGGGGGCATCAGCACCACGCTCCTGAGTCTTCGCCTCGAACGATTCCTGTCGGCGATCCGGGTCATCAAGACCGCGTTTTTTTCCAAGGCCCGCCCGGTGGAGGAATTGATCCGCACGATGGTCGGGCTCTCCGAGACCGCGCGCCGCGAGGGGATTCTCGCGCTGCAGTCGCAGGTCGAGAACATCGACGATCCCTTCCTGTCCAACGGACTGCAGATGGTCGTGGACGGCACCGACGCCGACACCGTCAAGATGCTGATGCAGTACGAAATGGAGGCCATCGATCAGCGCCACACCGAGGGCAAGGAAATCGTCGACCTCGCCGGCAAGTACGGCCCGGCCTACGGCATGATCGGAACCCTCGTCGGACTGGTCATCATGCTTCAGAACATGGACGACCCGAAGAAGATCGGTCCCGGCATGGCCGTCGCCATTCTCACGACGCTCTACGGCGCCGTCTTCGCCAACATGTTCTGCCTGCCCCTGGCAGACAAGCTCAACACCCGCCACGCCCAGGAGATGTTGACCCTCTCGATCGTCCAGGCGGGCATTCTCGGGATCCAGTCCGGCGACAATCCGCGCATCCTGGAAATGAAACTCGCGGCGTTCCTCGATCCCAGGCGGCGGGCCCGACTGAGCGCCGAGAACGCATAGGACGGAACCGCCCATGGGCCTCAAGAAGAGACCACCTCCGCAGGGCGCGCCGATGTGGATCGTCACCTACGGCGACATGATGACGCTGCTGCTGTGCTTTTTCATTCTGCTCGCCGCGTTCGCCAATTACGACAAGAAGGACAAGCTCTTCATGACCGCCATCGAGTCGATCCGCGAGGCCCTCGGCGCTCCGGGTCAGAAGGGCTGGCTGCCAGACGACGAAATCGATTTCAAATCGCTTCTCGTTCGCCTCGAGTCCCTCATTCCCCCGGATCGGCCGAAGAAGGAAGGGTACAGCGACGAGCTGGGCCTCGACGGCAAGTACTACCGCGTCAAAAACGTCCGCGACGGCATCGAAGTCGTCGTCGGCGGCCCGATCGCCTTCGGGCCGTTCAGCGCCGAGATCGAGCCCGAGGCCGACCAACTCCTGGCGAAGATCGCACCGGAACTGATCGGCAAGAGCAACAAAATCGAAATCCGCGGCCACGCCACCAGCGAGCCGCTGCCGCTGGAGGGCGCGTACCGCGACACCCTCGACCTGGGCTATGCCCGGGCACGCAACACGCGCGACCGCCTCGTGGAACTGGGCGTCGATCCCAGGACGATTCGCGTCTCCAGCGCCGGCAACTATGAGCCGGTCCAGAATCAGACTTTTCAGGACGGCCGCCGCGCCGCCAACCGCCGCGTCGAGGTGGTCATCACCCAGGCGCTGCGGAGTGAATACACGCCGCCGCCGCCGTCGCGAGAAGAGCTGATCAGCCAGGCGCCGCCGCCGACCGTCGTGTCCGTCCGGGGTCGGCGGAAACCGACCGGCCCCGACGAACTACGTGACCCCGTCGCCCGCCCGAAGCAGGCGGATGATCCCCCGATCGCGCGCCAGGTAGGTGATTCGCAAACGCGCCGACGCCTTTCCCAATTCGCGGGCCCGACCCGCGGCACGATCGACGAGGCCGATGGCCCTTCGAAAATCGTCACTCGTAAATGACGGCCGGCCGTCCGCGGCCGCGTGGTATCGGGCGATCCAGCGCGCCGCCGCCAGCGAAACCAGCAGCGCCCGAACGCCATCGACGAACGGCCACTCGTAATACGCCGCGCCGTAGCACGCGCCGGCAAGCAGCTTGGCGCGAACGTATCGCGTGGCCAGTTCCTCGCAGGCGTCGGCGGCGTCGGCCGCGACGCCGACGGGACGAAGCCGGTCAAAGGTCGTGTCGGCGAGGCCGGTTGCCAACGAGGGGATCGCGCCCGAACCGCTGGCGACGCGCCGGGCGCGGCGCAACTGGCTCCATCGATACGCCATCCGCCGGCCGAGCGGCGCCCGCAACTGCTCGAGCGAGACGTGTTCGCAATAGGAGAAGACCGTCATCCGCAACAGCTTGCGCATCCGGTCGTCAGGGGGCGGGTGGTCCGCCGCGACGATCGCCTCGGCCGACGCTGGGACCTCCGACGCCAGCAGATCGATCAACTCAACGAGTCGCGCCTCGTCCAGGCGGTCCACCCGCGCCGTCGCCAGCGTGTCGAGAAACGAGGCGACGCCCGCCAGCCGGTCGGTCAACGGGCGGCCCGCGTCGCGCAGCCAGGCATCGAGGCGCGACGCGAGATGCTCGGCTTCGACTGGACGCAGCCGACGATCGGCGACGAGCCGCGGCGCTCTGGCAGCGGCACCCAGCGCGGCGGGCGCATGGGTGTCGAACGCCTCGGCCAGTCGGGCAAGCTGGTGGGAGTGGGCGTCCAGCGACGAGCCGCGGCTGGCGGCGGCGCTGGGACAGTCGAAGCGCAAGACCGCGCGGAGCGTCGCACCCTGTCGTTGCAGCGTGAACGGATACACCTGGCACGCCAGCGGCTTGGCCTCCGCGCCGAACGCCGTGTGAATGCGGCACTTGCCGTCGTCGCCGAGAAACACGCACCCGTCGCCGGGAACATGGCTCAGGACCGTCTCGCGCCCCAGCCGGAGGTACGGCGGGCCGGCGATCTTGCCAGACCAGTCCTGCCGATCGATCTCGCGCACGTCGCGTGGCGTGAGGTGCACGACGAGTTCGCGGCAGCAGGTCGTACAGCCGTGGCAGTCCCACCGCTGCGACTCGAGCACCGGCATCGAAACGGTTCGCGCCATACCCGGCGAATCTTACGCCATCGCGCCGCGGCCTTCACCGGGCGGTGCGCCGGGACCGGGCCGCGCCGTGCTTTCAGAGCAGCGCCGTGCTTTCCGAGCCGCGACCGTAAGGAAGCGGGTTTTATCGCCTATCCCTCCGCGCAGCGGATGTCACAGGGTCAGGAAGCGGGTCGTATCGCCTTTCAGAAACGCGACCGTAAGGGAGCGGTCAGCGCCCACCAACCCGCGCGGCTCCATTCGCGCAAACTTTCCGGGTCGATGACCCGACCTACGCGGAATCTGACGAGGTGTGAGATGGAATGCCGTTTCTTGGGCCTTCTGCCGGGGGTTGAAAATTTCAAGCATCGCGCGAAAAGTTGAAAAACCCCGAAAATCCTTGAAACCGCTCGCCACGGGAGGCCGACGGCACCCGCCGGGTGCCCCATCCCCTCTGGGGGTGGGGGACGGACCGGGAGGGCGACGGCTCCGGCCGAGCCACGATGTGTGCCGGGTGCCCCATCCCCTCTGGGGGTGGGGGACGGACCGGGAGGGCGACGGCTCCGGCCGAGCTTCGGGAGGGCGATGGCTCCGGCCGAGCCACGATGTGGGGGGGGCGACGCCGGCACTCGCCCGAAGCGCACGCGCCGCACCCGCACCGTCACGAACGGCGATGGATCATCCTTGATCGGCGTTCGCGCATTCAGTCTGGTAGGTCGGATCATCGACCCGACAAATGGGAGTCACAGATTCACCGAAGCTGACGTAATGACCGGGCTTTGAAAATCCCCGCACGATAGGCAATGTACTAAACGGCAATAGACCAAACCAGTACAAATTGTTCTGCTTTGCCCTCGATGGACGAAAACAGCTTGGGCGAAAACGGGAAAGCCGAATTCTGGTGGAAGAGACTAGGGGAGCCTGCACTCGCGTGGACGATTGCGCTGGGTCTTGTCGCTAGTTGGGCCTATTCATGCCCACCTGTTCTAAACCGTGGTGCGGCGCTCGAGTTGATTAAGGGCGCGCCGATCAATAAGAGTTACAGTTCATCGACATAGGATCGAGTAGTTCCAGTTGCCATGAAAGTCGGCCTGCTTCAACCGAATCCGGGCGAATTCATCGTTGGGAACCGATTCTCCAGC